>Ga0265319_1000113_pt1 | contig 62183 bp, 54 predicted proteins | sample 4824metaG_FD_192443 | JGI IMG/M metagenome (GOLD analysis project Ga0265319, IMG submission 192443) | Rhizosphere microbial communities from Carex aquatilis grown in University of Washington, Seatle, WA, United States - 4-8-24 metaG | ecosystem: Host-associated > Plants > Roots > Rhizosphere >... | reverse complement strand
GCGGCGCTGGCGCCGTTGACCATGGCGATGTCGGAGTCGTGGATGAGGTCGGCCGACATGAGCTGGCCGATGATCTGGACCTCGTTGAGGAAGCCCTCGGGGAAGAGGGGGCGGCAGGGGCGGTCGCAGAGGCGGGAGATGAGGATCTCGCGCTCGGTGGGGCGGCCCTCGCGCTTGAAGTAGCCGCCGGGGAAGCGGCCGGCCGCGGCGTATTTGTCGCGGTAGTCGCAGGTCAGCGGGAAGAAGTCCTGGCCGGGGCGCATGGTCTGGGCGGCGCAGGCGGTGACGAAGACGTTGGTCTCGCCGACGTTGACGTTGACGGCGCCGCCCGCGAGCTGGGCGATGGAGCCGGTGGAGAACGTGAGCCCGAGGCCGGGCACGGTGACATTGTGTTTCTGATTCATGGTATTTTGTAGCGGTTGCACGTTGACCGGGTAGGTCGGGGTTCATCCCCGACTGTCGGGCGTAAAGCCCGACCTACAGGTCGGCGCGCGGGGGTCGGTTTTACCTTTTTCGAGGCGCCCTCTGAATCAGTTCCGAGAAATTTCGAATTGCGGTCCCAACGTCGGCTGGGGCGGCAAGCTGAAATGTCCCGGGCGGCTGATTCGTAGGAGGAGGCTAAAACAAAGGCGGTCCGTCGGTGGACCGCCTTTGGTGAAATCGGTTACTTGCGCAGGCTGAGCTTCTGCAGCAGGTCGTTGTACTTGGCCAGGTCCTCGCTCTTGACGTAATCAAGAAGCTTGCGACGGCGGCTGGCCATCTGGAGAAGTCCGCGGCGGCTGTGGAAGTCCTTGCGATGCGTGCGCAGATGCTCGGTCAGGTGATTGATCCGGGCGGTGAGCAATGCGATCTGGACGTCGCTGGAGCCGGTGTCCTTCTCGTGGGTTTTGTATTGGGCGATAACTTCGGATTTGACTGGTTGTGACATGGTTCAGGTTGTTGATGGCGCGATCATTTGGAAGCCTGGCGGCTTCGTGCCACCCGCTTTTGGAGGGCCGGCGGCACCGTTATCGTCCGGTTGCCCGGACTGACCGTGGTGGGGGCCTGCGACCAGCAGACCCTCACTAACGCAAGCGGCCATTAACTAAACCGCACCCCAGCCGTGCAAGCGTTTTTTTCACGGAAACCCAAGTGGGACGGGATGGCGCGATTAACTGCGTTTTTGTTGCCACTCTTTGAAAGCGCTGGTCCACATGGCAGTGCGGACATTAGTCAGGCCGCTCTTCATTTGTAGCTCACCCAGTTCGATCAGGGCTACCTCGACATCTCTCTTTAGTTGTGGGGTTGTTGCTAGTCCGGCTTCATCTGCAATTGAGCCCGCTCCGCCCCATAGATCGTTTGAAACCAGAAATGCAAGCAAGGCGGCGTCATCGCGATCAGTCAATGGACGCGTTCGGGCGGCGAGTTTCTGGTCGCCGGCTGCTTCCAAGGCTTCGACGAGCTTTCGGAGGCAGGCCTGATAATCAGCGAGGTGATTCATCGTTACACCTCCCAGTTTTCGACCAGCAGGCTGGTGACTCGGCCAAACTCGCGAAGGTTGCGTGTAACGACAGTCGCGCCAAGGCGCAGGGCCTGGGCGGCGATCAGGGTGTCGAACGGGCCGATGCCTTGTCCGCGCCCCTCCAGCTGGTGGCGAAGGGTTGCGTAGCGACGGGCGTCCTCCCGGGTGAAGGGTTCGACCGTGAGCAGCTGCTCAAGTGACTGCAGTCTGCGCCGCTGGGCGGCACTGCCGCCTTTGATCACGCCAAATTCCCGCTCAGCCAGAACGATGACGGACAGGCGCAGTTCTTCCCGCACGAAGGCCGCCTGCATCCGCGTCACCAGTCCCGGATTGATCCCGCGCATGTAGGCCGAGATCGCATTGGTGTCGGGCAGGTAGAGCATCGCGGTCAGTCGCGCGGGATGTCCTTGGTGGTGTGGGTCGGGACGTCGGCGAGATCGGGACAGGAGCCGGCCAGGGCGCAGAACTTCAGCCGGCGCTCCTCTGCGTCAGCCCGGAGCGGCTCCAGCAGGACGCCCCGGGCCGTCCGCGAAACCTTGACCTCGCCGCCGGGTAGCCGGAATGCCTTGGGCAGGCGCACGGCCTGCGAACCGCCGTGCTGGAAGAGTTTGGCTTTAGCGAACGTCGCCATGTAGCTACACGTAGCTATAGCAGGACTCGTGTCAAGGTTTGCGACTCCGGCTCACCAGCCGGTCACTTCCTGGATCGGGCCGAGGAACGCGAGGGCGATCTGCTCCTGCTGGAAGGCCACGATGTGCGGGTTGGCCGGCGTGCTCGGATAATAGCCGCAGCGCACCAGCCGGACCCGGTCGTCGCCGGCGGCGTGCCGGCGGGCGATCACGGCGTCCAGCGTCTTCAGCATTGCCTCACGCATGGCCGTCGGCCGGCCGCTGGCGGCATCGGGGTGAAAGCCGCTTTCGCCGATCAGAATCCAAGCTTGGGGATGCACGGCACGGACGCGCGCGACGAACGCGGCATAGGCCTCGGTCAGTTCCGCGTGCGGCATGATGTCCTTGTCATGATCCGTGCCGTCGTTGATCACGATGACATCGGGCTGGTAGCGGAGGTGGTCCCACTTCGAGGCCGGATCGTCGGGCAGGGCGCGTTCGAAGAAGACCGGGACGGTGTTCACGTCCCGCCGGCCGTCCCAGTTGCGCACGAGGCCGCGGCCGCCGTAGGCGACGACGTGCACCTGCGCGTCAAGCCACTTCGCCAGGAGCATGCCATAGGATCGGGTGATATTGGTGGTGCGCGGGGTGCGGTCGTTCTCCGGCGGAAAGCATTCGTCGTCCTCGCCGCAGGTGAGCGAGTCACCGATGAACATCAGCTTGCGCTCCGGCCACGCTGGCGGCGCCAACAGCTCGCATCCGGCCGGCAGCAGCAGGCCATCAAACGAAGCGGGGCCCATCCACGATTCCGTCCGCCGGACCAGTTCGACCGGCCAGCCGCTGGCGGGCGCCGGGCCGGCCGGCAGGGGGATTTCGTTTTCACCTGGGTGCAGGCGAAGCATCACCGGATCCCAGCCGTTGCAGGACAGGTTGAAATAGCAGTTGGGATTGTCGCCGGTCAGCTTGAGGATCGGGGCCGGACCCCGGTAGGCGAAACGGATCGTGATGCCCGGGTAGCCCATTTTCATCCTGCCGCCCGCCAGCTCGGTCCGGCCCATGCAGCTGATCCGGGTGTCATTGGCGGCAACGACCGTCGGTTCGGCGGCGCGAGCGACCAGGCAGGAAAGGAGCAACAGGCAAATAATGGTATCAGGTCGCATGTTGTGAGGGTGGGGCGGCTCACCCGGTCCGGAGCGCGATCCCCTTGATCTCCGCGCAGCCGGGCAGTTTTTTCAGTCTTTCAAGGATGGACTGGCGGTGCAGGAAGAGCTCGTTGCGGACGACGGCGTGGGAGACCAGGACCACCAGCAGGCCGCGTTCGACGGTGACGGGGTGGGAGTAGGCGGCGTGGGCGGCGCCGACCAGCGCGGGCCATTTTTCCCGGATGCTGTGTTCGAGCGAGTCGTGGCTGATCCGGTATTTGACCAGGAGCTCGTCGATGAGCGCGGTGAGGTCGGTCGTCCGGCGGCGCTTGGAGCGACCCGGGTCCTCGGGCAGTTCGCGGAAGCCGGCGATGAGGTTCTCCACCGCGCGGCTGAATTCCTTGGGCTCGTCGTGTGACACGGCGGGAAGTAACAAGGAACAAGTCACAAGTGACAAGACTGGGATGCCTGCCGCCTTGATGCTTGTTACTTGGTCCTTGTCACTTTCCGCCGCGCCTACGGTGCGGCGGACTGCCGGTCGTAGAGCGACTTGTAGAGCGCGTTGCCGGCGTAGAGCGAGGCATGGTCGCCCTGGGCGACGATCCGGCCCTCGTTGAAAACGAGGATCATCGAGGCGTCCCGGATGGTGCTGAAGCGGTGCGCGATGATGAGCACCGTTTTTCCCCGGACGAGTTGACGCAGGGCGTCCTGCACCGCCGCCTCGCTGTCGGAATCCAGCGCGCTGGTCGCCTCGTCGAGGATGAGGATGGGCGCCTGGCGGAGGAAGGCGCGGGCGATGGCGATGCGCTGCTTCTGGCCGCCGGAGAGGAGCGCGCCGCGCTCGCCGACCATCGTGTCGTAACCCTGCGGCAGCTGGGTGATGAATTCGTGGGCGTGGGCGCTGCGGGCCGCGGCGAGGATCTCGTCGTGTGAAGCTCCGGCCCTGCCGAGCTCGAGGTTGTGGTAGATGGTGTCGTTGAAGAGCACCGGTTCCTGCGAGACCAGGGCGATGTTGCGCCGCAGGTCGGCGAGCTTCATGGCGCGGACGTCAATCCCGTCGATGCTCACGCCGCCGGCGCCGACCTCGAAGAAGCGCGGCACCAGGTTGGCGAAGGTGCTCTTGCCCGCGCCGCTCGGGCCGACCAGCGCGCAGACCGTGCCGGCGGGGATCGACACGGTGACGTGCTGCAAGGCGGGCGAATCGCCATAGGCAAAGGTCACGTCCTGGAACGAGATCCGGCCCTGCAACCGGGTGATGGACCTGGGGGCGGCGGGATCGGTGATGGTCAGCGGCTCGTTCAGCACCTGTTCCAGTCGCTCCATCGACGCCGCGCCGCGGTTTAACTCCGTGTTGAGATAACCGAGCTTCTTAATCGGCTCATAGCAGAGATAGAGCGCCATAATGATGGCAAAGAAAGTCTCCCATTTGACGCCGGCCTGGTAGGCAAAGAGGAGGGTGGCGGCGATGCCGACGCCGGAAAGAATCTCGATGGCCGGGGTCAGGGCCTTCGCATATTTCACGGTTTTCATCTGGGCGGTGACGAGCCGGCCGGTCGATTGGCTGAAACGTCCGATTTCCCGTTCTTCCAGGCCAAACGCCCGGACTTCCCGCGCACCGGAAAGGTTCTCCACGAAGTGCGATGAGATATCGCCGATCTGGTTTTGCACCTGCAGCGCGCGCTTGACGATTTTCTTGCCGATGTAGTGGACGGGCAGGACCGTGATCGGAACCACCGCGAGACACACCAGCACAAGCGCGGCGCCATCGGTGCTGAACGCCTGCCAGACGAGAAAGCCGAGGGCGCAAAGCAGCTGGATTGGCTGTTTCACGCCATCGTCGGCGATCAGCGACAAAGTGAACTGCAGTTGCGCCGCATCGGAAGTGCCGCGGGAAATCAGGTCGCCGCTCGAGTTGCGCTGCAGGTAGGAGAGTGGCAGGAACTGCAGCTTGCGGAAATAGTCGAGCCGGACGCCTTCCAGGATGCGCAGGCCAGTCAATTGAACATAATAGCTGTTCAGGAAACCGCTGACGGCGCGAAGGAGGAAAACCATCGGAACGCAGCCGGCGATCAACAGGATCGTGCTGAAAGGCAACGGGACTTCTCCCGGCCGGGGAAAAATCGGAGGGAAGGCGTATTTGACGAGCGTGGGAAAACCAAACCCGGTGGAAACGCCGAAGATCAGGCCGTAAAACACCGCGGCGACCAGCGTGCCGCGATTGGCTTTGAGGTAACGGAAGTAGGGTCGGAAGCGGCGGAGCATGGGGCGGGCGAGTGCTTAGTCCTTTGCCGCGCGCACGTCGAGCGCATCCCTCAAACCGTCGCCGAGGAAATTCAGCGAGAAAAGCGTCAGGGAGAAGACGCCGCCGGGAAACAACAGGAGCCAGGGGAACTCCTCCATCTTTTCCGCGCCGTCCTTGATCAGCGTGCCCCACGAGCTCATGGGCGGCTGGACGCCGAGGCCGAGGAAGCTGAGGAAGGCCTCGAGCAGCATCACGGCCGGGATGGTCAGCGTGGTGTAGACGATGACCGGGCCGAGGACATTGGGCAGCAGGTGGCGGAAGATGATCCGGCCGTGGCCGAGGCCGAGCGAGCGGGCGGCCTCGATGAACTCCATTTTCTTCAGCGCCATGACCTGGCCGCGGACGATGCGCGCCATGGTCAGCCACTCCACCGCGCCGATGGCGACGAAGAGCAGGATGATGTTCCGGCCGAGGAACACCATCAGCAGGATGACGAAGATGGTGAAGGGCAGGGCGTAGATGATGTCGACCAGGCGCATCATGACGGCGTCGGTCCTGCCGCCGACGTAGCCGGCGACCGCGCCGTAGGCGACGCCGATGGTCAGGGCGACGAAGGTGGCGCTGAGGCCGACGCCGAGGGAGATGCGCCCGCCGTAGAGCAGGCGGACCAGCAGGTCGCGGCCGAGCGTGTCGGTGCCCAGCCAGTGCGCGGCGCCCGGGGCGGAGGCGCCGAGGGCGAGATCCTGCGCCTGGTAGGTGGCGTGCAACAGCCAGGGCCCGGCGAGGCAGCACAGGGCCAGCCCGAGCAGCAGTCCGCCGCCGCCGACCGCGAGCTTGTTCCGCTGCAGCCGGCGCCAGGCATCGCGCCCGGGCGAGGAGCCCGGCTCGAGGTCGGCAGACAAAACTGGAGCAGCTTTAACCACGGATGACGCGGATTGGCACGGATGGATCAAGCATGCCTGTCATCCTGAGCGAAATGAAGGAACCAGCGGCAACGGCGCTGGCGGACATGGTTCTGGATTCTTCGCTGCGCTCAGAATGACAGAAAGAGCAGGGGGATGGGTCATCCGTGATCATCCGTGAAATCCGTGGTAAAAAAATCCTCATTCGAACTTCAGCTTCGGGTTGAGCCAGACCTGGGCGATGTCCGCCGCCAGGTTGCAAAGCACGATGAGGCCGGCGTAGAGGATGACGGTGCCGAGCACGAGGGTGTAGTCGCGGTTGAAGGCGCTGGTGACGAACTCCCGGCCGAGCCCGGGGATCTGGAAGATCGTCTCGATGACGAACGAGCCCGTGAGGATCCCGGCGACGGCCGGGCCGAGGAAGGACACGACCGGGAGCAGGCCGCCGCGGAGCGCGTGCCGCAGCACGATCCGATATTCCGACGCGCCCTTGGCGCGGGCGGTGCGGATGTAATCCTGGTTGAGCACCTCGAGCAGGCCGCCGCGGGTCAGCCGCATGACATAGGCCGCGTAGACCAGGCCGAGGGTCAGGCACGGCAGGATCCGGTCGGACCAGCCGTACCAGCCGGAGGCGTTGACCCAGCCCAGATGGATGGCGAAGTAAAGCACCAGCAGCGGGCCCAGCACGAAGGTCGGCACGCAGATGCCCACCATGCCGACGGAGCTGGCGAGGTAGTCCAGCCAGGTGTTCCGGCGGACGGCGGCCAGCACGCCGAGGGGCAGACCGGCCAGCAGGGCGACGAGGAGCGAGAGGGCGCCGAGCTCGAGCGACACCGGCAGCTTGTCGCCGATGATCTCGTTGACCGAGCGGTTGGCATACTTGAAGGACGGGCCGAGGTCGCCGTGCGCGATTTTCCCGAGATAGCCGAGGTACTGCCGCCAGAGCGGCTGGTCGAGGCCGTAGTGGGCCGTGAGGTTGCGCAGGATTTCCGGCGGGATCTCCTTCTCGGCGGTGAACGGTCCGCCGGGCACGAAGCGCACCATGAAAAACGTCGCCGTGATGATGACGAACAGGACGGGGACGGTCTGCAGCAGGCGGCGGGCGAGGAAGCGGAGCATGGCCGGAGGCAGCATGCAGAGGACCCGCCGGCGCGCAAGACTGCGGCGCGCGCCGGCGGGTCCGGGCACTAATCGACCGAGAGGTCCGAATAAAAGCGGGTCCAAAGCCGGTCGGTCTGCCAGTGGCGGACACGGGGCTGGACGAGGAAGTTCTGGGTGTTGAAGTAAAGCGGGATGAGCGGCAGCTCGGTCAGGAGCAGCTTTTCCGCGCGCTGGTAGGCGGTGTTGCGCAGGGCGGCGGAGCCGGCGCGGCCGGCCCCGGTCACGAGCTGGTCGAACTCCACGCTGCTCCAGTGGGCATAGTTGCCGGGGCTGCCGCTTTTCAGGGCGGTGAAAAGGTCCGAGGCCCCGTTGAAGTCCGGGATGGCGGTCACGAGGGCGAGGTCGTAGTCCCCGGCGAACAGCGCGGCCAGGTGGGTGCGCGCCTCGCGCTGGACGATGGCGACCTCGATGCCGAGCTCCTGCCGCCACATCTGCTGGATGGCCTCGAGCACCGGGGTGTTGACCCAGGTGGTCAGCTCGAGCGGGGGGAAGCCCCGGCCGTCCGGATACCCGGCCTCGCGCAGCAGCCGCCGGGCTTCCGCGGCATCCTCCTCGACGTGCCACTGCGGCTGGTAGCCGCCGAGCCCGGGCGGGATGAAGGTGAAGGCGGCCTGCTGCCCGCCCTGCAGCACCTTTTCCACCAGGGCCGTGCGGTTGAGCGCCAGGCCGAGGGCGCGGCGCACCGACTCGTTGTTCAGCGGGATGCGGCGGGTGTTGAGCGCGAGGTAGCGGGTTTCGTAGAGCGGGGTGGTCCGCAGGACGGGCGGCTGGGCCGCACGGTAGGTCGCGAGCTTGCTGAACGGGACGGCCAGGGTCACGTCCAGCTGGCCCGCGCGGAACGCCCGCTCCTCGCTATCGCCGTTGTCGAAGGCCAGGAACCGGATCCCGCGCAGCTTGATGCGGGCGGCGTCCCGGTAGGCGGGATTGCGCACCACCACGATCTCCTGGTTCGGCCGCCAGGCGGCGAGGGTGAAGGGACCGTTGCCGATGAAGCGGCCCGGCCGGGTCCAGTCGTTCCCGCGGTGGTCGACGTGCCCGTATTTGCGGGTCGTGGCCGGGTGCACCGGGATCCAGGGCCCGCTGGCGACGAGGGCGGGGAAATCCGCATTCGGTTCCTCGAGGGTGAGCTCCAGCAGGTGGTCGCCGAGCGCTTGCGCCCCCACGGCGGAGAAGTCCTTCTCCCGGCCCGCATAGAAGGCCTCGGCGTTGCGCAGCGGGAAGAACAGCGCGGCCTTCGGCGCACCCAGCGCCGGGGACAGCACGCGGTGGATCGAGAAGACAAAATCGGCGGCGACGACCGGGTCGCCGTTGGACCATTGGGCGTCGGGGCGCAGCGTGAACACGTAAGTGCGGCCGTCCGCTGAGACATCCCAGCCCGAGGCCACCGCGGGCCGGGGCTCGCCACCGTCGGGCGCGGGGACGAGCAGCCCCTCGCTGAGCGCCCGGATGATGAAGAACTCGTCGGGCAGCGTCGCGCGCTGCGGGTCGAGCGTGGCCGGCTCGTTGCGCTGGGAGATGCGCAGGGATTGTTCCGGGGGCGCGGCGGCATCCGGCCTTCGGCACCCGGCACCGAGGGCATAGAGGCCGCACAGGCCGGAGAGGGCCCAGGCGAGGCCAGGCCGGGGCACGCTATCTTTCCAGCCAGACATATTTGTACGGGTGCCGGTCGAGCAGCGTCGGGTGCCAGCCGTGCACGTCGGGCGACACGAGGCGCACGCTCGCGTAGTAATAGATCGGGATGATCGGCGCCTCGTCCAGCAGGATGCTCTCGGCCCGTCGCATCAGGGCGTAGCGGGCGGCCGGGTCGGCCGTGCGGTCGGCCTCGGTGAGCAGGGCGTCGTAGGCCGCGTTCGTCCACCCCGTGTGGTTGTTGTTCGAACCGGTGCGGAAGACATCGAGGAAGCTCTTCGGGTCCAGGTAGTCCGCCGACCATTCCCCGCGCATGATCTGGTAGTCGAGCGTGCGGCGGTTGGCGAGGAGCGTGGCCTGCTCCATGTTGTTCACGCGCACGTCCACGCCGAGTTCGCGGCGCCACATTTCCTGGACGGCCTCGGCGATCGCGCGGTGGTTGCCCGAGCTGTTGATCATGATCTCGAGCGGGGGGAGTCCTTTCCCGCCCGGAAATCCCGCCGCGGCCAGCAGCCGGCGCGCGTCGGCGAAGCCGCCCTGCAGCCCGTCCGGCGGCACGTAGCCCCCGACGCCCGGCGGCGTGAAGGAATGCGCCGGCTGCTGGCCGCCGCGCGTGATCTTTTCCACGATCCCGGCCCGGTCGATGGCGGCGGCGAGGGCCTGGCGCACCCGGACCTGGTCGAGGCCGGGCCGCGTGGTGTTCAGCCGGTAGAAATAGGTGTCGAGGAAGGCCGCGATCTGGAGGACGCCGGGCTGGGTGCGCCGGTAGGTGTCGACCTTGCTGACCGGAAGCGCCTCGGTGATGTGCAGCTGGCCGGCGCGGAAGGCCCGCTCCTCGCCCTCGACGTCGGCGGCCGGGTGAAAGTGGATGGCATGGAGCCGCACCGCGGCGGCGTCCCAGTAGGTCGGGGATTTTTCGACGATGATGACCTCGCCCCGCTTCCACGCGGTGAGGACGAACGGACCGTTGCCGACGAGGGTCCCGGGCCGGGTCCAGTCGTTGCCGCGCTCGTAGGGGGAGCCCGATTTTTCCAGCGCGGGCAGCCAGACCGGGTACCACGCGGGGTGGGAGAGGAGCGAGACGAAGTAGGGTGCCGGGTGCGCGAGGGTCAGCCGCAGCGTGCGGGCGTCGGGGGTGGCGACCCCCACCTGGGCAAAGTCCGCGAGCGCGCCCCGGTGGTACGCCTCGGCGTTGGCCAGCACGAAGAGCATGGTCGCGTAATCGGCGCCCAGCGAGGGCGTGAGCACGCGGCGGATCGAGTGCGCGAAGTCCTGCGCGGTGACCGGCTCGCCGTTGGACCAGCGGGCATTGGCGCGGAGATGGAAGGTGTAGGTGAGGGCGTCGGGCGACACCTCCCAGCTTTCCGCCACGCCCGGGACCGGGTGGAGGTCCACGGGATCCTCGCCGACCAGGCCCTCGAAGAGGGTGGAGGCCACGTTGATTTCGGGCAGGCCGGTGATGAGGTGGGGATCAAGCCCGGACAGGTCGGCGCTCAGCCCGCGCTGGAGCACCTGTTCGCGCGTGCCGCGCTCGACGGGTGTCTCGCGTCGGGCGCAGGAAAACAGCAGGCCCACGAAGCACACGAAAAGACACGAAAGGATGCCTCGGAGGGTTTCGTGGTATTTCGTGTGTTTCGTGGGCATCAAACCTTCTGGATCAGCACCACGGCGTGCGCGGCGATGGCGAGGCCCCGGCCGATGTCGTCTACGCCCTCGTTGGTCGTGGCCTTCAGGCCGATGGCCTCCACCGGCAGGCCGGTCGCGCGGGCGAGGGCCGCCTTCATCTCGGCGAGGCGGGGGGAGAGTTTCGGCTGCTCCGCGATGACGGTGGCGTCGATGTTGACCGGCGACCAGCCGCGCTGGCGCAGCGCGGTGACGACCCGCTGGAGCAGCACCTGCGAGTCGGCGTCCTTGTAGGCCGGATCGGTGTTGGGGAACTGGTGGCCGATGTCGAGGAGGCCGGCGGCCCCGAGCAGGGCGTCGCAGATGGCGTGGGTCAGGGCATCGGCGTCGGAATGGCCCGCGAGCCCGAAGGCGGCCTCGAAGGTGACGCCGCCCAGCACGAGCTTCCGGCCGGGCGCCGTCCGGTGGATGTCGTAGCCGTGGCCGATGCGCAGGTTCATAGGGGAAAGGGTCCCCGGGATCCGGCGGGCGGCGGCGCGAGCAGGAACTCCAGGTACGCGAGGTCCGCGGGCGTCGTCAGCTTCGGATTGGGATAGGGATTCTCGAGCAGCGCGATGGGATGGTTGAGCAGCTCGACGGCCGCGGCGTCGTCGGTGAGGACGAGTTTGCGCGCGGCGGCGCGGGCGTAGGCGCGGCAGAGCAGCTTGCGGGAGAACACCTGCGGGGTTTCCATCGCCCACAGGTGGCGGCGGACGAGGGTGCGGAGCCGGCCCTCGCCCCGGTGCTCCTTGATCGTGTCGGTCACACGGTGCGCGAGCACGACGGCATCCTCACGGCGCACGATCTTGTGCAGCGCCACCAACTGCTCTGCGCGGACCAGCGGCCGGGCGCAGTCGTGGATGAAGACGTAGCCGACATCGTCCGGCAGCTCGGCGAGCGCGGCCGCCACGGAGTCCTGCCGCTCGCGGCCGCCGGGGACGAAGAGCGTCGGCGTCGGCGCGTAGGCGGAGAGCCCGACCATCTGGGCCTGGTCGCGGTAGGTGACGATGAAGGTGTCGATGACGCCGCTGCGGTAGAAGGTGGCGGCGGAATGGGCGAAGACCGGCTTGCCGCCGAGCGGGGCGAGGATCTTGTCGGGCACGGTGCCCTCCATGCGGCGGCTGCCGCCGGCGGCGAGGAGGATGGCGGCGGTGCGGCTCAAGCGGGGTTGAAAGTTGAAGGTTGAATGTTGAAAGTCCGGTCACGTAGCCGACAGCTCCGCGAGGATCGCGCGGGTGGCGGCGGCGGGGTCGGCGGCCTGGAGGATGGGGCGGCCGACGACGATGTAAGTCGAGCCGGATCGGGCGGCCTCGGCGGGGGTCATGACGCGCTTCTGGTCGTCCGTGCCGGCCGCGCCGGCCGGGCGGATGCCGGGGGTGACGAGCTGCAGGTCGGCCGGCAGGGTCCGGCGCAGCAGCGCGACCTCCTGCGGCGAGCAGACGAGGCCGCGCAGCCCGGAGGCGGCGGCGAGCCGGCCGAGCCGGGCGACCTGGTCGGGGGCGGTGGCGGACACGCCGATTTCGCCGAGGCCGGCGTCGTCCATGGAGGTGAGGACGGTGACGCCGAGCAGCAGCAGGCCGGGGTTGTGCTGCTGCTGGGCGGCGCGGGCGGCGCGCAGCATTTCCCCGCCGCCGGCGGTGTGCAAGGTGAGCATCCGGATGGGCAGCGGCGCGAGCGACTCGACGGCTTTGGCGACGGTGTTCGGGATGTCGTGCAGCTTCAGGTCGAGGAAGACGTCGAAGCCGAGGCCGGCGACCTCGCGGACAAAGTCCGGGCCGTAGGCGGTGAAGAGCTGCAGGCCGATTTTCACCCAGTGCAGCTCGCCGCGCAGCTGGCGGAGGACCGGCGCCGCCGCCTCGCGCGTGGGTACGTCAAGGGCCAGGATGAGATCACAAGGCATTTGGTGAGACCACTATTGGACAGTAATGGGCACTAATCAAAGCGAGAATTCACCCGGGGTTTTGGCTAGGATCACGACGCATTAGTGTGCATTAGTGATCAATTATCCATGGGTGTCGCCATTTTCAGTCCGGCCAAGATCAATCTTTACCTCGCCGTCACCGGGCGGCGGGCGGACGGCTACCATGAGCTGGTGTCCGTGGCGGCGCCGCTGGACTTCGGGGACGAGGTGCGAGCCGGGAGCGGGGAGGGGGGACCCTCCTTTGCCAAGGCTACGGAGGGCAGGGCGGGGAGCCAGTTCAGTCTGGAATGCGACCGGTCCGGGTTGCCGGTGGACGAGTCAAACCTGGTCCTGAAGGCGGCGCGGGCGTTTGCGGCGGCGACGGGTTGGGACCGGCCGGTCGCGTTCAGGCTGACCAAGCGCATCCCGCTCGGCGCCGGGCTCGGGGGCGGCAGCAGCAATGCGGTGGCGGCGCTGCGCGCGCTGAACCGGCTGGCCGGCGGGCCGCTCGCGGAGGCACGGCTGGCGGAGCTCGCCGCGGCGCTGGGATCAGATTGCGCCCTGTTCGTGGCCGGCGCCGCGGTCGTGATGCGCGGGCGGGGCGAGCGGATCGAGGCGCTGCCCGGGGCCGCCGGCCGCCGGCTGGCCGGCCAGCGCGTGCTGCTGTTCATGCCCTCCTTCGCCATCAGCACCGCGTGGGCCTATGGCCGGATGGCGGCGCGCGGTTCCGACTATGTGCCGGCGGCGGCGGCCGAGGCGCGGCTGGGCGCGTGGCTGGCCGGCGGCGTGCCGGCGGGGGAACTTTTGTTCAACAACATGGAAGCGGCCGCGTTTGAGAAATTCGTCGCGCTGCCGGTGCTGCTGGCGCGTTTGCGCCGCGACCACGGCCTGGTCGCGGGGATGAGCGGGAGCGGCAGCGCATGCTTCGCGTTGCTGCCGGCGGAGGCGTCCGCCGGGCCCGTGACGGCGTGCATCCGGGAGGCGTGGGGCCCGGCGGCCTTCGTGCAGGAGGCGCGGATCGTCTAGTTCCGCATTGACCGCACCGCACGGGGGTTGGTTAAGTCGCGCAGCCCTGAAGCCCATGGACCCCAACGCCAAAAGCGAAATCGTCATCCAGGGCATAGCTGCATCCAAGGGGATCGCCTACGGACAGGTCTTCCTCTATCTCCAGAGCGAGCTGGAGATCCCACGCTACACCGTCGACCCGGACAAGCGCGTGGCGGAGATCGCGCGCTTCGAGCAGGCCCTGATCGTCACCCGGCAGCAGATTTCCCAGATCCAGGCGCAGGTGACCAAGAACCTCAGCGAGGAGGAGGCGCTCATCTTCGACGCGCACCAGATGGTGCTCGAGGACCAGGCGCTGATCGGCGAGACCATCCGCGATTTCCAGAAGACCGGCCTCAACATCGAGACCTGCTTCAACGCCGTCGCGGAGCGCTACATCAAGGCGTTCTCCGAGATCGACGACGAATACCTGCGCGAACGCGCGGCCGACATCAAGGACGTGACCAAGCGCGTGCTGCACATCCTGCTTGGGCAGACGGCCAACAGCCTGTCCGAGCTGGTGGAGCAGCGCATCATCGTGGCCCACGACATCTCGCCCTCCGAGGCGGCCGGCATCGACCGGAGCGCGGCCCTGGGCATCGTGACCGACGCCGGCAGCCGCACCAGCCACGCGGTGATCGTGGCGCGCTCGATGAAGATCCCGGCGGTCGTCGGCGTGCGCGACCTCACCACCAAGCTGAAGAGCGGCGACTGGCTGATGGTGGACGGCTACGACGGCGTGGTCATCATCAACCCGGCGGAGCCGACCCTGTTCCGCTACGGCAAGATCCAGAAGGCAAAGAAATCCTTCGAGACGCGGCTGATGTCGGTCAACGACCTCGCGGCGGAGACGCTCGACGGCATGGCCGTGACCCTGCGCGCCAACATCGAGAAGCCCGAGGAGGTCGCGCTGGTGCGGCAGTACCGGGCGGACGGCGTCGGCCTTTACCGCACGGAGTTTCTCTTCCTCAGCTCCACCCACCTTCCGACGGAGGAGGAGCAGTACGCGGCCTACCGCGAGATCGTCGCCGGCCTCGCCCCCGCGCCGGTGACCATCCGCACGCTCGATGTCGGCGGCGACAAGCCGCTGCCCGGCGACCCGCACCTGATCGGCCCGGAGGCCAACCCCTTCATGGGCTTCCGCGCCATCCGCATGTGCCTGGAAAACCCAGAGCTGTTCAAGGTCCAGCTCCGCGCCATCCTCCGCGCCAGCGCCCACGGCACGGTGGAGCTGATGTACCCGATGATCAGCGGCACGGAGGAGCTCGACCGGGCCCGGGTGCTGCTGGACGAGGCCCGCGGCGAGCTCACGGCCCGCGGCCAGGCCTTTGACGCCCGGCTGCGCGTGGGCACGATGATCGAGATCCCGAGCGCGGCCCTCGCCAGCGACCTGCTGGCGGACAAGAGCGACTTCTTCAGCATCGGCACCAACGACCTCATCCAGTACCTGCTGGCCATCGACCGCGGCAACAACCGCATCGCCCACCTCTACGACCCGTCACACCCTGCGGTGATCCGGGTGCTCCGGCAGATCGTCGACGCGGGCCATGCCCACGGGCTCAAGGTCAGCGTCTGCGGCGAGATGGCGGGCGACCCCGTTTACACGCCCCTGCTGCTGGGGCTCGGGGTGGACGAGCTGAGCATGTCGCCCACGCTGCTGCCGGCCGTGAAATTCCTGGTCCGCGCCATGAAAATGACGGACGCCCGGAAGCTCGCCGCGGACGCCCTCGCGCAGTCCGACCAGAAGCAGACCTACGCCCTGATCGAGGCGTTCTACAACGAACGCGTGACGGTGGAGTGATCACCCCAAGCGGGCCGATAGGAGTTGCGTTGGCCGGGTTTGTGCACCCCTTGGGGCATCATGGCGACCACCACCCTCTCGCCAAAGTTCGATGTCACGGTGCGCGTCGGGTGCAGCCTGGCCTACGAGGTCTCGGGCTCGGCGATGCTGCTGCTGAACGTGAAGCCCTGCCCGAACCGGAACCATGCCATCGTCTTCGAGGCGCTCACCCTCGGCGACAACCTGCCCGCGGAGCTCTTCACCGACAGCCATGGCAACCGGGTCTACCGGGTGCGCCTCGCCCCGGGCCTGAACCTGTTCCGGCACGACGCCATCGTCACGCTGTCGTCCCGGCCGGACAACCACGACATGCCGTACACCACGCCGCACCTGCCGGCCGACCTGCCGCTGGAACTGCTGCGCTACACGCTGCCCAGCCGCTACTGCGACTCGGACAAGCTGACCAACTTTGCGTGGCAGAAATTCGGGCAGGTCGAGCACGGCTGGCCGCGGGTGCAGGCGATCAGCGCGTGGATCCACGAGAACATCGAGTACCGCTTCATGTCCGGCCGGCCCGACCTCTCCGCGGGCGACGTGCTGCAGCGCGGCTACGGCGTGTGCCGGGACTTCGCGCACCTGGCGATCGCGCTGAACCGCTGCTTCAACGTGCCCGCCCGCTACGTGACCGGCCACCTGCCGGACATCGGGTGGCCCGACCCGGCGGGCCACATGGATTTCCATGCCTACGCGGAGGTGTATCTCGGTGACAACTGGTTCACGACCGACGCGCGCTTCCATGTGCCCCGCATCGGCCGGATCAAGGTGTCCTGCGGGCAGGACGCGGTGGACGGCGCGTTTTCCACCATCTATGGCGGCGCGAACCTGACGTACTTTGAAGTCTGGGCCTACCAGGTGGCGCGCGGCGCGGTCGGCGTGGGCGACCCGTTGGACTTCAGCAAGCGGCTGGACAACTCGTGGACGGTGCGGACGGATGGAGGTTGATCAACAGCCCGGTCGAAAGCATCCCGGCCGCGGGAGACAAGGCACTCACTGCCCGCTGCTCGGGATGCTTGGGTCATGTTCCAGCAGGTCGAGCACGCGCCGGGCCTCGGTCTCCTCCTGCGGCGGGAGTTTCAACTCCAACGCCCGTTCGAGTTCCGCTTTGCCCTCGCTGAAGTTTTTCAACTGATGATGGGACAAGCCGAGGAACAAATAGGTATCGGCATGACGGCCATCCTGGCGGGCGCTGGTCTGCAGGAACCTTACGGCCTTGGCATACTCGCCGCGGCGGTAATTCACGACGCCGCATTCATAGTTGAGTTCCGGGTCATCGGGCAGCGACTGCAGCGCCTTAGTCGCCAGGGCCTCCGCCTGAGGGTCATCACCCAGCTGTTCGCCATCGAGGATGGCCAGCCACCGTAGGGCCGGGACAAACGTCGGGTCCAGGGCGAGGATGTGCTGATAGATCCGGGCCGCCCCCTTGTAGTCGGCCTGCCGCTCCGAGGCCAGCGCCGTCACCACCAGGGCGGGGATGTTTCCGGGATCGGAACTGAGCACCTGGCGGGCCTCGGTTTGGACCGCGTCCGTGGGCGCGTCCTCCTTCGCCCCGGCGATCAGCGACGCCATGTGGGCGGCCGGCTCGCGCAGGGCGGGCTGCGCGTCGGTGCCGAGGATCTTGGCCAAGGCGGCCTCTGCTTCAGCGACCCGGCCGACACTGTACTGGGTCCTGGCCAGGTCAAACAGCAGCTCGGGCTGGCTGGGCAGGATCCGGACCGCCTCCGGGAGCAGCGTGGCCGCCCAGGCGAAATCGCCGGCCTGAAAAAGCAGGCGCCCCAGCTGCCACGTGATCTGGCCGTCGTTGGGCGCGGCGGCGCGGACGAGCTTGGCGAGGTCGTGTGCGCGGTCCAGATTTGGCAGCGGGATGACATAAAGCTTGAGCAACGCCATCATGACCGGCACGGCGCCGGGGTTGATCTTCAAGACGGCCTCATAATGTTCCGCTGCCGATTTGGCTGCGCCGGTGAGCGTCTCAAGCTCGGCCAGCCGGGTCAAAACCACGGGGTCGGGCGGCGTCTCTCGCGCCATGGCTTCCAGCCGGGACCGGGCGGACGGATCCGGATTGCGCGGATCGAGCGCCAGGATCGCCAGGCGCCGGCTGGCATCCTCATGGACCGGGGAACCCGCGGGGGCGGCGAGGGCGTTGCGGAAGGACTGGCGTGCCGGCTCGGTCTGACCGAGGTAATACTGCGTCAGGCCGAGGTGATACTGGATTTCCGGATCGCCCGGGATTTTTTCCCCCGCCAGCTGCAAGGGGCGCAGGGCCCCTTCATACTGCCCCCGGCGGAAGAGGATCCAGCCGAAGGTATCGGCCACCACCGGATCGTTGGGCGCGAGATCCCGCGCCCGTTGGGCGAAGTCGTGGGCCTTCTCGGGCTGACCCAGTTGCTCGCTGTAGAGGACGGCAAGGTTGTTCAGCGCGGGGCTGAACGTCGCGTCGAAGGCGATGGCCTGCTCATAGTTCGCCCGCGCTGCATCGTAGTCCTTCAGCGCGGTGTGAAGCATGCCGAGCATCATGAGGGCATTCAAACTGGGCCGCTGCGCGGCGAGCGCGGCAAGCTTGTCCCGGGCCTCCCTGACCCGGTTGGACTGATAATAGATCCTCGCCAGCAGGAGGTAAGGGTACTGCATTTTCGGCTCCAGCTCGATCGCCTTGAGCAGATCGGTTGCGGCAGTATCGGTGTCACCGCCGACCAGCCGGACCTTGGCGCGCAGCAGCCAGGGTTGGACCGCGGCGGGATATTTTTTGACCAATCCTTCCACCCGGTCCACGGCGGCGGCGGGCTGGTCCGCCAGATCCAGATCGACCAGCATCTCCAAGGCGGGCCAGTAGTTTTCCTGGATTCGGATCGATTGGGTCAACGCTTCCCGCGCCTCCGCCTTCTGCCGGAGTTCGGTCAGGATGGCTCCCACGAGATAGGGGCCCTCGGGCGAATTGGGGGAGGCGGCTGACAACAGCTTGAGCAGGGCGAGGGCCTTGGGCTGGTTGCCTTGCGCGCGGTAGGCCTTGGCCAGGAGTACATAGGCCGGGGCGATCTGCGGGTGCTGCTCGATCAGCCGCGTCAGCGCCGCTATCGTTTCCGCCGGTTTGCCATTCTGCAGGTTGACCTCCGCCAGCAATAGGGCCGCATCGGTGTAATTGGGGGAGAGCCGAAGCGCCAGCTGCAGGTAATCCTCGGCCCGGAACGGCTGTGAGATTTTGAGGTAGGCGAGCGCGAGCTGATATTTGACCTGCGGGGATCGAGTGAAGATGGCGTCGACGGTCTTCAACTCGGCGATCACACCTTCGATGTCGCCCTTGACCAGCTTGATGGCGGCCCGCTGCATGAGCGCCTCATAGTTGGTGCGATCATGAAAGAGGACTTCGGCCGCCGCCTTTTCGGACCGTTCGTAGTTTCCCTGCTGAAACGCGAGCTTCATCGTCAGCGCCCACGCCGGCACATAATCCGGAGCTTGGCCGGTGATATAATCCAGCTCCCGCTGCGCGTCGGCCAGGGCCCCGGTTTTGACCAGGAAATCAATGTATTTGATCCGCCGCGGCGCCCGCAGGGGGCTGAGTCCGGCGGCTCGCTTCAGCGCTTCTCCCGCCTGCTTGGGGTCATTGCGGGCCAGGAAAAGGTCGCCCAGGTGCGCAAGAGCGGCGCTCGAGTCCGGGTCTTGCACGAGCGCCAGGCGAAACTCGGCCTCGGCCCCGGCCTCGTCCCGCTGCGCCATCAGTAGGGCGCCAAGCGCGACATGGTGGCCGGCGGTTTTCTTGCTGCGATCGCGCAGCTGTTCGATCAAACGCCGGGCCTCCTCATTGTCCCGGGTGGTCACACAGGTATCCGCCAGGAGCAGCAGGGCGTCCGCGTTGTCCGGCTGGCTTTCCAGCACCTTTTTCGCCGCCAGGCGGGCATCGGCGTTGCGGGCCAGGGACAGGCAGGCGAGACCGTAGGTCAGGCGGACTTCCGGGTCGTCGGCCTGATTTTCAAGGACGCCCTTGAGGATGATATAGGCGGACAGCGGCCGGCCCTGCTGATAGACCATGATGCCGATCCGGCCCATGACGTGGGGATCGCTGGGCACCAGCTGGAGTGCGGCGCGGTACTGTTCCTCGGCGTGCGCGTAATCCCCCGCCGCGATCAGCTGGTCGCCGGCGGCCAGCCGCCGCTCCATCCGGGCGTGCTTTGAACAGCCGGTTCCGGCGAGCGAGCAGCCGAGCACGAACGCCAGCAGGAACAACCGAAAAATAAACGACATCATCGCAACTGGGTCACAATGCCGTTTCCTCAATCAATGTGAAGAAAAACCCTTGGCCGGGAGAACCCAGCCAAGGGCTGCAAAGGGATGGCCAACTTGTGCGCCGAGTGGCGCGCGGTGAACCGGAGTGATGGCCGCCTCAAGCCCGCGGCTTGAAGCGACGGATGCCCGCGAGAGTGACCATGGCCACGCCCAGCAGAACGAGGGTGTTGCTCCCGTCGGGCACCTTGGCCGTCGTGACGCTGAGCGAGATACCGGAATCATAATAATGGCACTCGCCTGCAAACCCGAAACCGACGTCGGGCGTCGCACTGTTCGGGTCGCCAACCAGCAAGGTATCGAGCAGGCTTAGGTTGGCCTGACTCAATTGGATCACCAGGTTGAAACTACGGGCCGATCCACCCAAGGGGTCGCTCCACGTCACCCCTGAAGGCGTGCCGGCAGCAGTGGTGCTAGCATTGAGCAACGATCCTGTCTGGGCATTCGTAAAGGGCAGGGCTGTAGTCGCCTGCAAGGTGGTATTGTAGGCGTTGCCGGAGTTAAACGGGTCGACCACCTGCGACCATGAGGTGTTAACTGTATTGGCATCGGTGGCGGAGAATTGCTTTGAGGTAATTCCGGCATTTACCCCGCCAAGGATATTAATGAACAGCGCATCGTACGGGTCCGTAGTGTTGTTCGCCCAATCATACAGGTTCGTGATCGTCAGCGTCGCGCCGGTGATCGTCGTGCCCGCCGTCTTGACGCTCGCGAGCAGCGAATTGTAACTGTTCGTGTTGGCCGTGGTATCATTGAGGCCCCAAGTGACCGCCGTGCCATGGGGCAGGTCGGTGAGACTCGTGCTGGTGGTGGAGAAGGTGTAGGTTCCCGCGTGGGCTGAAAACGGAGCGATCGTTGCGAGCAGAGCCAGAATGAGACGTTTCATAGGGAAAATGGTTTGTATGGTTCGGTGCAAAAAGCAGGACTGATACCATGTAAAAAGTAATTTACTCACAAAATACGTTATAATATGAACATAAACGTAATAAAAATGTTTCTGGCGATCGCTGGCCTTTAAAAATGCACTCTCGGTTTTGTAAAAAGCGTAATGTTATCCGACAAATTTACCCTCTTAGTTTACAGAAATATACAGGACGATATTTCACGGGCAAACGGGATTTTGACGCAGTGTACCGGCAACGTTCGCGGAAGCTAAATTGAACCCAATCAAGTGCGGCGAACACCGGTTGCCCCATTTCAGCACAGACCAAGCTTACCGGACTGAACGCAGGATGAACGCGACTTTACTTTGCGGCCTTGATGCCGCTGGCGAGCAGCGTCTCGAAGTGCGGTTCCTGCGCCTCGCGGGAGACGGCGCTGACCTCGACCTGCTGGAAGCCGGCCGACTTCAGGAAGCCGTGGAGCGCGCTTTCCTTGAAACCGAGCCAGAGGTCGCCGTAGAGATCGCGGGCCTTCTCGAAATGGTGCTCCTTGAGGTCGAGGACGAGGAGCTGGCCGCCGGGTTTTAAAATCCGGCAGGCCTCGTTGACGGCGGTCTGCGGGTGGCTGGCGTGGTGGAGGGCCTGCGAGAGGATGGCGAGGTCGACGGACTTGTCGGGCAGCGGCACGGCCTCGATGTCGCCGAGCTTGTAGACGAGGTTGGCCAGGCCGTTCTTCTTCGCCAGCTCGGTGCCGACCTCGACCATCTTGGCGGAGTTGTCGATGCACCAGACGCGCTCGGCGCGGTGGGCGATGAGCTGGGACAGCAGGCCCTCGCCGGCACCGAGGTCGGCGACGGTGATGGCGGGCACGAGCCGGAGGGCGAGGTGGCCGATGGCCTCCCAGGAGCGGCCGGGGCAGTGGTTCCGGCCGAGCCGGCCGGCGATCAGGTTGAAATACTGCTCCGAAACGCGGCGGCGCTTCTGCAGGCAGCGGTCGAGGCTGGCGCGGTCCTCGGCCAGCTCGGGCAGCTCGGCCACCGATTCGCAGGCGGCCCTGAGCAGGGCGAGCGCGCGCGGGGGCAGGCCGGCGCGCAGCGAATAAAAGGCCTTCTTGCCCTCGCGGCGGTCGGTGACGAAGCCGGCCTGGCGCAGCAGGGCAAGCTGCGAGGAGATGCGCGACTGGGCCATGCCGAGGATTTCCTGCAGCTCGGCGACCGAGAGCTCCTCCTTGAGCAGCAGCGTCAGGAGGCGCAGCCGCGTGGAATCGGAGAGGATCTTCAGGTTTTCCCAGGAGGAGTTCAAAGGCGGGCAACTAGTGGCGGAAAATGGCGCGGTTTACAAGCGCGGGCAGGACGGTGGCGGCAGGGCGGGACACGCTGGTCCTGCCGCGAACATGACCAGACCCGCGAGGCGGGGATAGCGATCCCGCCCCACAGCAAAAAGGCCGCGCGGTGAGCGCGGCCTGAGGGGAAGAACGGCCCGGCCTTATTTGGCGGCGGCGCAGCGGGTGATGCCGGCGATCTGGAACTCCTGGTGGTTGGTGCCGATCTTGAGCTTCACGTGCTCGCCGACCTTCTTGCCCATGAGGGCCTGGCCGAGCGGCGTCTTGTAGGCGATGCGGTGGTTGTCCGGGTCGCTGTCCCAGGCGCCGAGGACGGAGTAGCGGACGGCCTTGCCGGTCGCGACGTCGCGGAGGTCGACGATGGTGCCGACGCTGATGGCGTCGGTGCTGGCCTCGGCGAAGTCGGTGATGCGGGCGCGGGCGAGGTCGCGCTCGAGCTGCGCCTTCTGGCCCATGAGGACGGACTGGTCCTGCTTGGCCATCTTGAACTCGGAGTTTTCCTTGAGGTCCCCGTGCTCGCGGGCGATGGCGATGGCCTTGGAGTTTTCCGGGATGCGCTTGGAGACGATCTCCTCGTACTCGATGCGCTTGCGCTCGTAGCTCTCGCGCGAGACGAGGAACTGCTCGTCCTTGGTCTCGCTCTCGCCGGAGACGAGGGACTGGAGGGTCGGGAAGAGCTTGATGAAGCGGGCGAGGAGCGACTTCTTGGTGAGCTCCTCGAAGCCCTGGTTGAGCAGGAGGCTGTTGGCCAGGTCGCGGGCGGTCTCGGTGTCGGCGGTGGAGAGGAGGTCGGAGATGAGGTCGGGGTCGTCGCTGAGGACCTCGCCCAGCGGGATGCGGCGGGTGCCGGCGGACTGGAGCGCCTCGTAGTCGATGGCGAAGAAGATGGCGCCGAGGAGGCGGGGGGTGACGAGCTCGTTGAGGAGCTTGGAGAATTTCTTGGAGTGGCGGTTCTTGATGATCCAGAGGAGGACCGGGGCACGGAGGTTCTGCTCGGTCTTCCAGCGCTTGAGGGCGGCGGCGAGCTCGTCGGCCTGGCCGTTTTCCATCAGGAAATTGATGCACTCGGTGGTGAACTTGCCCTGCGAGGTCTTGAGGAGGGCGAAGACGATCTCGCGCCACTCGAGGGGATGCGTCTCCTTGACGAGGTCGAGGAAGCGCGACTGGAAATGGACGGGGATCTTCTCGGCGATGGCGGAGAGTCCGCGGACCTCCTTGATCAGGTCGGGCTGGCTGGGGGCGACGGTGGTGTGGTCGTGGCCGAGGATCTTGGCGAGCTCGTCGCGGACGAAGGCGCCGTAGAGGCGCTCGGCGGCGTCGAGCTGGTTGCTGTCGCGCACGGCCTCGGTGAGGCCGCTGAGGACGGTGGCGAGGGAGGTCTTGGCCTCGTCCTTGACGGAGGCGGCGAGGAGGTCCTCCGCGAGCGAGATGCGGCGGCGGGCGGAGCGGGTGTTGGTGAACTCCTCCATGATCTCCGACTCGGCGGAGACGGGCTCGTCGCGGACGATGTAGCACTCGGTCTTCTTGGCGGGGACGCCGACGCGCGGGTCCTTGATGAGCTGCTTCTTGACGTTGGAGAACCAGCGCTTGAACTTTTCCTCGCCGATGACCTGGGTCAGGACGATCTCGAGCTCGATGGCGCTGGCGGCCTTGTTTGGGTAGGCGGAAAGGGTGTCGATGACGAGCTGGACGGGATCATCCTCGATGAGTTCCCTGACCTTGGCGGGCTCGGTCTCCTTGCGGGCGAGGATGTGCCGGGCGGGGAGGACGTCCATGCTGCCGACGCAGAAGGCCGGGTCCATGCGGTGGCCCTTCTTGCCCTTGAAGTCGATGACCAGCTTCATGTCCGACTCGTCGTACTCCTTGATCTGGCCGAATCCCCAGCTGCGGTGGACCACGTAGGCGCCGGGTTCCATCGCCTCCAATTTGGCCTTGGACGCCTTCAGGGCGGAGTGTTTGGCGATCGTCGCGGAGATGGCTTCGGAATTCATAATTGCTTATCGAGTCAGTGAACCGATTAGTAGAGGGGACAATGCAGCATGATGTCAAACAGGGTTTGGAGAAAGCCGCGGAGGGGGGCAAATTTGCGCCGAGCGGCTGGGTCGCCGCCGTCGGGCTGGCGGAGCGCTGGCTGGCCCGCGCCGAGCGCGTGGATGCGTTGCTGGAAGGACTTCCGTCAGGCCTGACCGGCCAGGAGCGCGCCCGGGCCCAGCACCTGTTCTACGGGGTTGTCCGCTGGTCGAGCCGGCTGGAGGCGGCGCTCGCGGGGCTGATGACGCATTCGCCGCGGACCAAGGTGCGGGCGGTGCTGCTCGTCGCGGGCTTTGAATTGCTGGAGCAGGAAAAGGGCGGCGGCGTGGCCGCCAAGGTCATCCACCATGCGGTGGAGCGGGCCAAGACCGTCGCCAGCGCCAAGGAGGCCGGGCTGGTCAACGCGGTCCTGCGCAAGCTGGCGCCGCGGCTGGCGGAAAAGCCCGCGGATCTCGCCACGGAGCTGGCGCATCCCGAATGGCTGGTGGCGCGCTGGACGACCCAATATGGCGCCGAGGCGACCCGCAAACTGCTGGAATGGAACCAGCAGCCCGCGCCAGTCTATGCGCGCTGGCGGACCGGGGCTCCGGTGCCCGGGTTTCTTGCGCCGACGAAATGGCCCGGATTTTTTGAGGTGAAGGCCGGCCACTGGGACGAAGTCCGCCGGCTCGCCAACGAAGGCGCCCTTTACCTCCAGGATCCGTCGACGCGGTTGTGCATCGGGCTGCTTGCGCCGCAACCGGGCGAGACGATCCTCGATGCCTGCGCCGCCCCCGGCGGCAAGAGCCTGTTCATCGCCGACACGATGCAGACCGGCAAGGTGATCGCCCTCGACGCACCCGCCGAGCCGGGCCAACCCGACATCCGCCTCGTGCGGCTGAAGGAAAACCTCGCGCGGGCCCCGCATGGCGTGGCGGTGGCGCAGGTCGAGGCCGACCTCGCCCGGGTGGGCACGGTTTTCTACCGGAACCTCAACCTGCCTGACAGCTACGACGCCGTGCTGCTCGACGCCCCGTGCTCGAACACCGGCGTCATGCGCCACCGCATCGACGTGAAGTGGCGGCTGCAGGACGGCGACTTCGCCCGGCACGCGGACCACCAGCTCGAGCTGCTCCACGCGGCGGCGCACCTCGTGAAACCCGGCGGCCGGCTCGTTTACAGCACATGCAGCATCGACGCCGCGGAGAACGAGGGCGTGATCAAGGCGTTTTTCGCCAGCCGCGCCGGCGGGGCGTGGCAGGTCGCGCGCAGCGTGCGGGCGTATCCCTGGGCCGAAGGCCACGACGGCGCCGGGGCGTTCTTGCTGCAGCGCAGCTGATCGCTGCGGGGCCCCGGCTGGAAACAGGCCGGTAGTATTGGAATCCGCAGATCAGCTAGGGTGCGCGCATGTCCGGCAGATTTACCAGTGGCAGCGGGGGCGGCAGGTTCGGCCATGTCCTGCTGGTGATTTTCGTGGCGCTCGTGTGCTGGTCCGCGGTCATGACCAACCGGTCCGCGGGCGCAACCGGCGCCCAGCGCGGATATCCCGTTGCGGCGAGTTCCGGCCTGGGCCTGCCGGGCGGAGTCCTGCTGCTGGGGCCGGTCACCTCCACGCTGCTGCAACTGGAATGAGAGTGGCGCCGGGACCTGGCGGGAAAGGGTGCGCCGGGGTGCGCGGCGTCCGGCCTACGGCACCAGTTCGAACACCGGGACCTCGACGTCGGTCTCCTTGGTGCCGGTGAGGAAGGTGTAGGTGATCCGCGCGGCCGTGCGGAGGAGCGCGGCGTAGCGGTCGAAGGTCCACCTGTCCACCAGCTCGCCGTTGATGCGGATGCAGAGGTCGCCGGCCTGCACGGGGAGCTGCGCCGTGGGCGTGTCGGGGATGACCGTGAGCACGCGCCAGTAGACCGGGGAGCGCGCGAAGGCCAGGCCGGTGCTGCGGCGCGGCTCCATCATGACCGGGTCGTCGGTGGGCCGGGCGAAGGTTACCTGGTTGCGGCGCTGGTCGAAGGTGATGGTGAAGTTTTTCAGGAATTCGCCGCCGAGGGACGAGAGCTGGTCGGTGAGGTCGGCGATGGGCTGCCGGACGGTGAGGCTGCCGACCAGCAGGTCCTGGCTGAGGCGGCCGGTGAGCTGGCGGCGGTCGCCCTGCAGCGAGGAGATCAGCGTGCCGGCCCGCGGGCCGTTGAGGAAGCGCGGATGCAGCCCGGCGGGATTGAGGCTCAGGCTGCCGTCGCTGCCGGTGTCGATGAGCACGAAGAAGGACTCGGCGCCCAGCTGGACCGGGATGAGCGGCGTGTTCTGCTCGTTGTTGAACCCGATGGTGGCGGTGTGCGGCGCGGGCCGGGCCGGCGGCAGGTAGAGCGGCGACGGCGCGATCACCAGCTGCGCGCCGGGATAATCCATCGTCAGCAACGTTTCGCGGAACACGGGAAAGCCGATGATGCCGTCGAGGTGCAGGCCGAGGTGCTCGGACAGCTCGGTCAGGTCGTACACCAGCGCCGGCACCCGCTCAAAGGTGGCGCGCCCCAGCGTCACGCGGCGCAGCGTGACCGGGTCGAGCTCGATCTCGCCGCCATTGGCCGAGCGGACCCGGACCCTGGCCGGGGCGGGTTTCTTGGGCTTCAGGCCGAAGCGCTTCGCCAGGTCGGGCGACACCAGCGTCGAGGTCGAGCCGGTGTCGATGATGAAGCGGTAGGTGCGGCCGTCGTCCTCCTTCGACTCGACGACGAAGAAATTGGAGACCAGGTGCGCGGGGACGACCGTGCTGCTCGCCTCGACGACGGTCCGTCCCGGCGGGCGGTGCAGCACGGTGGCGCAACCCGTGAATAAAAGCAGCAGGCCCGCGAGGCCGAGGCCGCACCGGAGGACCGGCCTGGATTCAGCCGGCGGCAGGGAACGGGTGGCGGAGGAGTGCAACGGAGGGAAGGATGCCGGATGGTGGAGGGAAAGAAGTCCGCGCGCAAAGCCTGAATCTGTCCGGTGGCAGGATTGAGGCGGGCTGATTGACACGCCGCCGCGCGGCTAATCGGTCTGCGCGGGGCGCAGCTGCGCCTGCAGCTTCTTGGGCAGCTTCGCCACGACGAGGTCGAAGCTCCGGCGGATCCGCGCCTGCAGCTCCGGCTCCGGCAGGACCGCGGGATCCGCGACGTTCACCCACAGGCGCTTGGCGCAATACGGCGCCTGCCCGATCCCGTCGAGGGCGGTGAGTTCGTCGAACTCCTCCGGGGTGCATTTGAAGACAACGCCCGTGATCACCCCGCCGTCGAGAAAGATCATGAGGAAAACCTTGCCGGCGACCTTGTGGACCAGCCCGCCCCACTGGTTGACGACGGTGGTCTGCGGGAAGGAGAGGGCGATGGTCCTGAGCCGGTCGAGGCGCATCGGTGAATGGAGGCGGGCTCGGCGACCCCGGCTACAGTTTGTACGGCAGCGGAAATCTCGAGGTCAGTGCGATCACCTTTTCCTTGGTGGCGGCGAGGACGGCGGCCTCGTCGGGGGAGCCGATGGCGACGAGCACGCCGTCGATCAGTCCGGCGATCTCCTCCATCTCGGCCTCCTTGAGCCCGCGGGTGGTCATGGCGGGGGTGCCGAGGCGGATGCCGGAGGCCTGGAAGGGGGACCGGGTCTCGAACGGGACGGTGTTCTTGTTGCAGGTGATGTTGGCCCGGTCGAGCGTCTCCTGCGCGACCTTGCCGGTGAGAGCCGGCAGCTTGGCGCGGAGGTCGACGAGCATGAGGTGGTTGTCGGTGCCGCCGGAGACGATGTGGTAGCCCCGCCGGGTCATGCCGGCGGCGAGCGCCTGCGCGTTCCGGATGATCTGGGCACTGTACTCGGTGAACTCGGGCTTGAGGCATTCGCCGAAGCACACGGCCTTGGCGGCGATGACGTGCATGAGCGGCCCGCCCTGGCCGCCGGGGAAGACGGCGGAATCGATGGCCTTGGCGTATGCCGCCTTGCACATCGTGAGGCCGCCGCGCGGCCCGCGCAGGGTCTTGTGCGTGGTGGTGGTGACGAAATCGGCGTGCGGGAAGGGCGACGGGTGGTGGCCCGAGGCGACGAGACCGGCGATGTGGGCGATGTCGGCGAAGAGCAGCGCGCCGACCGAGCGGGCGATCTCGCCCATCCGGGCGAAGTCGATGAGGCGTGAGTAGGCGGAGGCGCCGACCGTGATCATCCTGGGCTGCTCGCGTGCGGCGACAGCGGCGAGCTCGTCGTAGTCGATCCGGCCGCTGTCCTCGCGCACGCCGTACTGGCAGAACTGGTAGAGCTTGCCGGAAAAATTCGCGGGGTTGCCGTGCGTCAGGTGGCCGCCGTGGCTCAGGTTCATGCCGAGGATCTTGTCGCCCGGCTGGAGCATGGCGGTGTAGACGGCGAAGTTGGCCTGCGAGCCGGAGTGCGGCTGCACATTGGCGTGGTCGGCGCCGAAGAGTTGCTTCGCGCGCTCGATGGCGAGGTTCTCGACCTGGTCGACGAACTCACAGCCGCCGTACCAGCGCTTGCCCGGGTAACCCTCGGCGTACTTGTTGGTCAGCACGCTGCCCGTGGCCGCCAGCACGGCGGGGTAGGTGAAGTTTTCCGAGGCGATCAGCTCGAGGTGGTTCGCCTGGCGGTGGAACTCGCCGGCGATGGCGGCGAAGACGGCGGGATCGAGCTGCGGGAGCGGGGTGGCGTTGAGCGACATGGAAGCAGGGAGCCGGGAGTTGGGGGCAGGGAAAAGACTATTTTTGGGGCACGAGTGTCTTAAAGAACTCGAGCAGGCTGGGAATGGCCTCGACCATCTCGTCGCGGCAGGCCTCGTAGACCTGCAGCGGGCCGCCGTACGGGTCGCCGATCTCCGGATCGGCGGGCGGCGGCAGGAACTCGCGGAACAGGTGGAGGTGCGGCGGCACCGGCGTGGCCTTGTACTGGATGATCGCGCGGTGCGACTCCGTCATGCCCAGCACGATCAGGGCGTGGTCCAGCAGATCCTGCGTGACCGGGCGGCTGCGCTGGCCGCTGATGTCGATGCCGGCCTTTTTCAGCGCGATGACGGAGTTCTCCGACACCGGCTCGCCGGGGCGGGTGGCGACGCCGGCCGAGACGACCTTGAGCGCCTGCAGCGGCGGGGACTGGGCGGCCAGCGCGTGTTTGAGCAGACCCTCCGCCATCGGGCTGCGGCAGATGTTGCCGGTGCAAAGGACGAGGATGTGGCCGGGCTCGGGCATCAATAATCAGGCCCTCGAATGGATACGATTTTACCCGAAAGGCAAAGGCTGAGTTCCGGGTGGCGGCGCGGCGGAGGCCGTCCGCCGCGGCCCTAGCTGCGCGGCTTCAGCGCCAGCAGGGCCGCGTGCAGCTGCACGGCGCGCTGGAGCACGCGGTCGGTGAGGGGCGGCGCCTTTGCCGGCGCGGCGGCGGGATCGGGGGCCGCCGGGTCGGGGTCGGGCGGGGGTTCGGCGTCGTGGTTGCCGTTCTTGAACTCCTGCACGAGGGTCGCCTCGTCGAAGCGTTCCTTTTCGAGCTGGCCGGAGATCAGCGCGGCCGGCGGGGTGCCGGCGTCGAGCGCTTCGCCGGCGCGGCGGTCGTCCGCGGCGGTGGCGTGCACGATGACCCGCGGGGCGGGCACGGCGCCCTCGATCCCGAGGGAGAGGGCATGCGCGGCGGTGAGGGCGGGGGCCAGCGCGGCGGGGGTCGCCGGACTGACCAGAATGAACCACGGCGCCTCGGTGGGCGGGCGGCCCAGGGCGGCCGCGAGCGCGGCGGCGGAATTTTCGTCGACGGTGACGTAACGCAGGTCGAGCACGAGCGCGCCCGTTTCCGACCTGGCGCCAGGCAGGCTGGTGGCGAAATCAGCGGGGACATGAAGCCGGACGTAGAACAGACCCGGGCTGAGCTCGGTCCTCCCGGCCGCCGGGCTGGCCACGGCGAGGACGAGCCCGAGGAGGAGAAATGGGAATGATTTTTTCATGGGCGGTGCAACTGGCGGGCGCCGATGTCGCGGCGGAAATACTTGGACGCACACCCGACCATTTCGCAAGCGGCGTAGGCGCGGGCGGCGGCCTCGCGCAGCGTCGGGGCCAGGGCCGTGACGCCCAGGACGCGGCCGCCGTTGGTCACGATCTGACCCGCGGCGTTCCGCGCCGTGCCGGCGTGGTAGAGGAAGGTTTGCGGGGGGAGGACGGAGGCGGGAGGCAGGGTGATCGGATCGCCCTTGGGGAAGGACCCGGGGTAGCCCTGCGCGGCGATGACGACGCAAAGCGCGTGGCCGGGCTTCACCTCCAGCCTGAACCCGGCGAGCTCGCGCCGGGTGGCGGCCCAGAGCAGCGCGAGCAGGTCGGTCTGCAGGCGCGGCAGCACGACCTGCGTCTCGGGGTCGCCGAAGCGGGCGTTGTACTCGATCACGCTCGGGCCGGTGGGCGTGAGCATGATGCCGATGAAGAGCGTGCCGCAGTAGTCGAGGCCCTCGTCCGCGATGGCGTGGACGGAGGGGCGGACGATCTCGCGGTCGATGCGCTCGAGCAGCGCCGGCGTGACCACCTCGGCGGGCGAATACGTGCCCATGCCGCCGGTGTTCGGGCCGGTGTCGCCGTCGCCGATGCGCTTGTGGTCCTGTGACACGGGCAGGATGACATAGTCGCGGCCTGCGACAACGACGAGGATCGAGGTCTCCTCGCCGACGAGGCAGTCCTCGATGAGAATCTGGCTGCCGGCGGCGCCGTATTTGTTGCCCGCGAGCATGTCGCGGACGGCGGTTTCGGCCTCGGCGGGCGACTGGGCGACGACGACGCCCTTGCCCGCGGCGAGGCCGTCGGCCTTGATGACGATGGGGGCGGATTTCGTCCGGAGATAGTCGAGCGCGGGCTGCACCTCGTGAAAGATGCCCGCGGCGGCGGTCGGGATCCGGTGCTTCAGCAGGAGCTGTTTCGTGAAGATCTTCGAGGCCTCGAGCCTGGCGCCGGCGGCCTTCGGGCCGTAGACAGGGATGCCGGCGGCGATGAGCCGGTCAGCCAGGCCGAGGGCGAGGGGCACTTCCGGACCGACGACCACCAACCCAATTTCCTCCCGTTGCGCGAGGGCGACGAGGCCGGGGAGGTCGTCGACGGCGACGGGGAAGCAGGAAACATCCTGCGCGATGCCGGCGTTGCCCGGCGCGCAGAGCACGCGCGGTTGCGCGGGGGAGGCGGCGAGCGCGCGGACGAGCGCGTGCTCGCGACCGCCGGCGCCGACGACGAGGACGGACCGCGGCAGCGCCGCGGAGTTGAGGGTTGAGGGTTGAGCGTTGAGAGTCACGGGGGTGAGTGGGATGATTCCTCCCAACTCTCAGCGATCAACCCCCAACTTCGTCACAGCACCTGCAGCGTCTTGCGGTAGAAGCGGACGACCTCGTCGGGGTCGTCGGTGAAGAGGATGTAGTCGTTGATCCAGGCGGGGGCGCGCTTGGTGGCGATCATGTGCTTCACCTGCTTGCGGAGGTCGCCCCAGAACCGGGAGTTGAAGAACACGTAGGGGACGCGCGGGCGGATGCCGAGCTTGAGGTTGCACATCTCGATGCCGATCTCCTCGAGGGTGCCGACGCCGCCGACGTTGAAGATGCAAAAATCCGCCGCCTCGAACCATTTCTGGCGGAAGTGGCGGGAGCTTTCCTGGAAGGTGTTGAAGAAATCGACGCCGAGCTCGGGCGGCTGGGCCTCGAGTTCGAGGAAGCAGGCGCCGGTGAGCGCGCCCTTGTGGCGGGCCTGGTCGGTGGCGAGGCGCATGACGCCGCCGCCGCCGCCGGTGAGCACGCCGACGTTGGGGCCGATGAAGCCGGTGACCTGCTCGACCAGGCCGGTGATGCGGTCGGTGTCGGCCTGCTCGAGCCCGACGGCCGAGCCGTAGAAGGCGAGGATGGTGGTCTCCTGGAACTTGCGCGCCAGCTCCTCGCGGACGAAGAAGCCGTGCTCCTTCTTGTAGACGTGGAGGTAGATCTCCTTGGTCAGCTCGTCGTACCAGTAGACCTGCACGCCGATGGACTGGAAGGTGTCGAGGCGGGAGTGGGCGTTGCTGGAGAGGAAGTAGCCGTGGGTGCGCGAGGCCTTGCGGAAGATGATGCGCCGGAGCTTCACATCGCCGACGCGGGTGAGCAGCTCGATGTGCTCGAGCAGGTCGGGGAAGAAGTCGATGATGAGCGTGTCGGCCTCGGCGGGGGCGTTGTCGAGGGCCTGGATCATGGTGCGGCTGCCGATGGGGCAGGCGTCGCCCTCGAGGAACTTCTTGAGGTCGTCGTTGGCGCGGACAAACACGCTGCGGTTCTCCATGGTGCCGCTCTGGCCGCGGACGCTGATCCGGGTCTTCGGCACGGCCTCCGGCGTGGCCTGCGCCGGGTTGTGGTCGAGGCAGGTGTAGAGCTGGCTGGCGGTGGCGAGGAGGCGCTGGCGTTTCTTGGTGAGGGTCTTGACCTCGGGGTCGGTGAAGGGCGGGGCGCGGAAGATGTCGACCGACACCATGGGGTTCACCACCGGCTGGTCGCCGGTGTTGTAGATCTCCAGCATGACATTTGTGCCGAAGGTCTTGATCGGGTCGAGGAGGACCGCGCTGGTGTGGAGGCCGAAGTTGCCCTCGCCCTGGTTGAGCACGACAAAGTGCTCCTTGAGGTACATGGAGCAGCTCGTGAGGATGCCGGAGCGCGGCGGGATGGTCAGCGGGGAGGCGTCGTGGCGGAGCTGGACCTTGTCGAGAAAGGAGCGCCCGGCGTTGCCACTGACGATGTTCTCAAAATTCAGGCGCTGGAGCTTGGTCGAGAGGGTGTAGCTGACCTGGTGCGGCGTGAGAAAGACGCGGCCGCGGGAGTCGATGCTGATGGTGTTGGGCAGCTTGAGGTCGTTCGCCTGGATCGCGGCCCAGATCTCGCCGGTGGAGAGCTTGGCGGCGGCCGGGGCGTAGAACAGCCGGCCGACGGGCACGCCGGGCCGGAGCAGTTTCTTCCAGTAGGGGGCGTCGGGAAAATTGGCGTCGAAAATGAAGGCGTCGGCGGAGAGCAGCAGGCGGTGGCCTTCGATCACCGGGGCCCCCTGGAGGTGCATCTCGATGCCGATGCGGGCGAGCGAACTGCGCTCGGTGAAATGGAGGTCCGCGAGATGGGTCTTGAGGAACTCCATCTCCACCGGGTGGCGCGGCCAGAAGGCGAGGGTGAGGGCGAGATTGTCGCCATCCTTGTTCTTGACCGTGAGAATCTGGCCGTCGGTGCTGTGCCAGAATTGGTTTTCGTTCATGGGATTGGCTAGCTTTAGGGAGGTTGCAGAGGCTGACAAGCCCGCGCTTTGCCCGGTGGTTGCTGGCTTTTTGCTGGCAATGGGATTGATTTTTGCCGGACGACCGGCAAGTTCCGGCAGTTTTAACGGCACAAACCCGCCCGGGCCGTTTCTTAACCGGGCTTACCTCATCGCAATGAAATTCACATCCAAACTTACTGCCGGCCTGGTTAGCATGGGTCTGCTCGTCGCCGCCTCCGCCCAGGACGCGGTCAAATTCAACGTCCCGGGCGTCACCGCCGGTACGCCCCCGGCCGCCACCCCCGCGGCGCCCGCGGCCGCCCCGGCCAAGCCCAAGTTCACCGAGGCGCAGGTCGCCGAGGCCTACGGCTGGTACATGGGCGCGCAAATGGGCCTCCGCCAGCTGGAGTTCACCCAGGCGCAGATCGAGGCCATGGCGCGCGGCATGGTCGGCGTCGCCAGCGGCGGCACCCCGCCGTTTGACGCCAAGGAAATCGGGCCCGACGTCGAGGCCTTCCTCGCCAAGAAAAACGAGGCGTTCATGGGCAAGCTCCGCGTCACGAACCTTGCGGAGGGTGCGGCCTTTCTCGCCAAGCTGAAGGAGAACAAGAACGTCATCGAGCTGCCCAGCGGCCTGCGCTATGAGATCGTCAAGGCGGGCACGGGTGCCACGCCCAAGCCCGGCCAGGTGGTGACCATCCATTACACCGGTTCCCTGACCACCGGCCAGGTGTTCGACAGTTCCGTGGAGCGCGGCCAGCCCATCGACATGCTCCTGCAGCCGGGCCAGCTGATCCCCGGCATGCTGGAAGGCATGCAGCTGGCCGGCGTCGGCGCCAAGCTCAAGCTCTACATCCCGCCCTCGCTCGCCTATGGCGAACAGGGCAACCAGGCCATCCCGCCGGGAGCGACCCTGATCTTCGATGTCGACCTGATCGGGGTCAAGGACGCGCCCGCCGCGCCCGCCGCGCCCGCCGCCCCGGCCGCCGGCAAGTAAGGCGGCCGCCACAGGCTCAACCAAGCGCCTCCCAACCGGGAGGCGTTTTTTTTGCCGGCCGCCCAGGGAGCGCGAGCCCCTCGACCGGCTCACACTTCCAGCTCGGCGCGCAGGTCGGCGGCGAGGCGGTCGACCGTTTCCGGCGCCGTGGCCCACGAGCACATCAGCCGGTAGCCATGCTCGCCGATGAAGCGCAGGAACTGCCAGCCCCGCGCCGCCAGCGCCGCCGCCGCCGCCGCGGGCAGTTCGACAAACACGCCGTTCGCCTCCGGCGGGGCGAGGAACGCGACCCCCGGCAGCGGCCGCAGCGCGGCGGCGAGCCGTTGCGCCATGGCGTTGGCGTGCGCGGCGTGGCGCAGCCACGCGCCGGTCTCGAGCAGGCCGACCCACTGCGCGGCGGCGAAGCGTTGCTTCGCGGCCAGCTGGGCCGACTGCTTCAGCCGGCAGTCGAAATCGCGTGCGAGCTCCCGGTTGAAAAACACGACGGCCTCGGTGGCGAGCATGCCGTTCTTGGTGCCGCCGAGGCTGAGCACGTCCACGCCCGCGCGCCAGGTGAGGTCGGCCGGCCGGACCCCGTGCGCGGCGACGGCGGCGGCGGCGTTGGCGAAGCGCGCGCCGTCCATCTGCACGGCCAGCCCGTGCGACTTCGCCACGGCGCAGAGCGCCCGCACCTCGTCCGGCGTGTAGACGGTGCCCCACTCGGTGGCCTGCGTGAGCGACAGGACGGCGGCCCGCGGATAATGCACGTCGGTGCGCCGCCGGAGGGCGGCCGCGACGGCGGCCGGCGCCAGCTTGCCGCCCGGGCCGGCGACAGTCATGACCTTGGCGCCGCCGGTGAAGAACTCCGGCGCGCCGCCCTCGTCGGTGTCCACGTGCGAGCATTCATGGCACAGGATGCCCTGGTAGCCGCGGCACACGGCGGCGAGCGCCAGTGCGTTGGCGGCGGTGCCGCTGCCGACGAGGAAAACCTCGGCGTCAGCCTCGAACACGGCGCACACCAGTTCCCGGGCGCGCCGGGTCCAGTCGTCCTCCCCGTAGGACGGGACCGCGCCGGCGTTGGCGGCGGCGAGGGCGGCCAGCGCCTCCGGGGCCAGGCCGGCGGCGTTGTCGCTGGCGAAGGCGTGGTCGGGGCGGACCGGTCGGGTCGGGTCGGGCATGGCGCGGCCAGCGTGCCGTTTTTCGCGCGGCTTGAACAGGGTGAACTGCGCAACCTGCACTTGCACCGGGCCGCCGGTAAGTGTTCGTTGACTCCGGTCAAATGACGCCGCCGGACACCAACCTCTACCTAGTGGGCTTCATGGGCACGGGCAAAAGCACCGTGGGCCGCCTGCTGGTCAAGCCGCTCGGGTTCCAGTTCCTGGACAGCGACCACGAGATCGAGCGGGCGCAGGGCAAGCCCATCTCCCGGATCTTCGCCGAGGAGGGCGAGGAACGCTTCCGCGCGCTGGAGCGCGAGTTCATCGCGCACGGGCACCCGGACCGCGGCTGCATCGTGGCCTGCGGCGGCGGGCTGGTCGTGCCGCCGGGCATGCTGGAGCTCCTGCGCCGCCGCGGGGTCGTCATCTGCATGCACGCGCCCCTCGAGACGGTGCTGGCGCGCACCCTGCACACCACGCACCGGCCGCTGTTCGAGGTGGAGAACCGCGAGCAGCGGGTGCGCGAGCTCTTCGCCCAGCGCGAGGAGATCTACCGGCGCACGGGCACCATGGTGCTGACCGACCGCCGGCCGATGCGCGAGATCGCGGCGCACGTGCTGCGCGTGTACCGGCACGAGGCCGCACATTTCCAGCCATGACCGCGCCGGCCGGGCCGGCGGTGACGGGCGCGGCCCGCGAGACGCTGCGGCGGCGGCTGCAGGATCTGGGCTTCGACGCGGTGCGCTTCGCCGCCGTGGCCGGCGGGAAAAACGCCAGCCTGCGCACCTGGCTCGACGCCGGCCGCCAGGCCGACATGCACTGGCTGGAACGCACCGCGGACAAGCGGATGGACGCGGAACTGGTGCTGCCCGGCGCGCGCTCGGTCATCCTGCTCGGGGTCAATTATCTCGGCGCCGCGGCCCCGGCCGCGGGCGGCAAAAATCCCCGCTGGGCGCGCTATGCCCTGCACGCGGACTATCACGACACGCTGCGGCCCGGCCTGGCGGCGGCGGGGCGCGTGCTGGAGGAGACGGCCGGCGCGGCCGGCACGGACCATCGCTATTATGTGGACACCGGTCCGGTGCTGGAGCGCGGCTGGGCCGCGCGCAGCGGCCTCGGGTTTCTCGGCAAGAACGCGATGCTGATCTCCCGGGACCACGGCAACTGGCTCTTCCTCGCGTCGATCCTCACGCGGGTGGAAATCGCGCCCGACGACCCGCTGCGGCGCAAGCCGGCCGCGGCGGGTCCCGATGAGCCCGCGGGCCTGCTCTGCGGCAAGTGCACGCGCTGCCTCGACGCGTGTCCGACCGCTGCGTTTCCGCAGGCCGGCGTGGTCGATGCGCGGCGCTGCATCTCATACCACACGATCGAGAACAAGGGCATCATCCCGCGCGCGCTGCGCGCGGGCATTGGCGGCCGGATCTACGGCTGCGACGTGTGCCTGGAGGTCTGCCCCTGGAACCGGTTCGCGCAGGCCGGCCGGCGGATGCTGCTCAGCGCGCGCGACGACCTCGCGGAACTCGGGCTGGATGAGATCCTGGCGCTGACGCCGGTGCGGTTCGCGGCGGTTTTCAAGGGCACGGCGATCAAGCGGCTCAAGCTCACCGGGCTGCTGCGCAACGCGTGCGTCGTGGCGGGCAACACCGGCGGCCCGGACCTGCTGCCCGCGCTGGTCCGGCTCGCCGCGCATGCGTCGCCCGTGGTGCGGGCCCACGCGGTGTGGGCGGTGCGGCGGATCGCGGGGGCGGAAGCGGGACCGATGCTTGCGTCCACGCGCGCGGGCGAGACCGAGGCCGCGGTGCTCGCGGAACATGACGAATAGGGGTGGGGCCGATCATCCCTGGCCCGCCGCCCGCTCACGGCAGCGGTCACCGCCCGGCGCGTTGGGGACAACGCGCCCTACCTCGCCGGAAAGAGCTCGCGCATCTTTTCGGTGTAGGCGGCCGGGGGGCGGACGGGTTCGCCGGCGGGGTTGATGAAGGTATGGACGGTGAAGCCGGTGACGAGGAGCTCGTCGCCGCGGCGGACCTCGTAGTCGAGGCGGATGCGGAGCAGCGGGCGCTCCCGGAGCTGCGTGATGACCGTGATGGTGTCGTCGTAGAGCGCGGGGCGGAAGTATTTCACGCCGACCTCGACCACCGGCAGCCGGTAGCCCTGCGCCTCCAGCTCGCGGTACACGATGCCGCATTCCTTGAGCAGGGTGGTGCGGCCGACCTCGAACCAGGGGAGGTAGTGGCCATGATAGACGATGCCCATCATGTCGGTCTCGGCGTAGCGGACGGTGATCTGCGAGCGCGATTCGATCATGGCCTCAGGCTGCCGGTTTGGCGTGCGGTTGTCCAAACAAGGATTGGGCGGAGTCGCGCCAGGTGCGGCGGCTGGCACGGGTGCGGCCGGCCTCGCCCAGCCGGCGGCGGAGCGCGGGATCCGCGAGCAGACGGGAAAACGCCTGTATCAGCGCGGCTTGGTCCCCCGGGGCGACCAGCAGGCCGGTGTCCTCGTGGGCCACGGCCTCGGCCACGCCGCCGATGTTGTGGGCGATCACGGGCAGGCCATGGGCGCCGGCCTCGAGGTAGACGAGGCCGAAGCCCTCGACGCTGTGCTTGTGCGGCATGCTCGTCATCGCGAAGATGTCCGCCTGCGCATAGACGTCGCCGAGCTTGTCATCGGCGATGTCGCCGAGGAACTTGACGGGAAAATCGGCGGCGGCGGCGGCGGCGGCCAGGGTGGTGCCGTAGTTTTCCTTGCTGTGCGAGCCGACCAGCCAGTACTCGATCCCGGCCCGCTGGGCGGGGGGCAGGGCCTGCAAGGCGGCGATGACCTGGAGCTGGCCCTTGCGCGGATTCAACCGGCCGACGGTCAGGATGATGGTCTTGCCCCCGGGGGCTTTCGGCCCGGCTGGCGGCCGCAGGACCAGGTCCGTGCGCAGGGTGCCGGGGGTGATGACGACCTTCTGGGCTGCCGAGGGAAAATGCCGCTCAAGCAGGTCCCGGGCATAGGCGCTGACGACGCTGACACGGGTGGCCTTGCGGAGGAGGTGGGTGGTGCTCCAGCGCAACAGCTGGCGCGAGCCAAGGCGTTGGATTTCCGAGCCATGGAAGGTCAGCACCAGCTGCGCCGGCTGCAGGGTGTCGAAATATTGCAGCAGCAGCATCGCGAGCAGGGGACCGGGTTCGGGGATGTAGAGGGTGGCCGAGCGCAGACGGTCGCTTTGGGCCATGAGCTGGCGGGCCACCCGCCATTGGCTCACCAGACCGTGATCGCCCGCCATCGCCAGCCGATGCACCCGGAAAGGCCAGGATTGTTCCTGCACGCCGGCGGGAAGCGCGGGCGCCCAGACCTCCACCTGGTAGCCCATTTCCTGCGCCGCCCGGGCCATCTCGGCGGCGTACACGGCGATCCCGCCGCGATGGGGGTAGAATTCGTGGGTGACCAACACCAAGTGGCGGGTGGGATGGTCGGTTCGGCTGGAAAATTTCGGCTGCATCGGCCGTGAAGGGGAGGGAGGCGCGGCCGGCTCGGGTCAGATCAGGCCGATACCGGAAACGGCATGTCGGCCCGCAAGCACCGGCAAGTCAACAGACTAAAACTGAATGCATCAAAAATTGAAACGGGGTGTCAACATAGGGCCCTGAATTTTTGGGGTTTACATACCCAGCACCATTAACTTATTTATCACCCAATGGCACAGGCAGTAAAAAACTCATCGGGCGTTCCGCTCAAACCGTTCACGCCCGAGGATGACGCAAACTTAAGGGAAGCCTTGAAACGTTGTTCTGCAGCGACTTATGAAGCGGCAGCACAGTTTCGTAAAACCGGCAACACCGAGCATCTGCCCGCCATCGTGCTGGGCATCATCGAGCGCTATGTCGAGCCGGACCTGCGGGCGAAACTCAAGGATACTGATGATGACCTGCGGATCATCGAGGATCTGGGCATCGATTCCCTGACGATGATGGAGATCGTGATCCTGGTGGAGGACGTGCTGCAGATGACGATTAACAACGAGGAACTCCGCCATTTGCGCACCGTGGGCGACGTCAAGACCTTCATCGAATGCAAGGTCAGCGGCCTGCCCCTGCCCAAGCCCACCAAGTTCATCCCGATCGAGCAGATCATGTCCGTCATGCCGATCCAGCCGCCATTCCTTTTCCTCGGCGAGGCCTCGGTCAACGCCCATGGCGCCAACGCCAAGTACAAGATCAGCGGCCAGGAATTCTTCCTCCAGGGCCATTTCAAGGACAACCCCGTGCTGCCCGCGTCCATCATGCTGGAGGCCCTCGGCCAGCTCGCCGTGCTTTTCCTGCTGGAAGGCCAGGTCGGCGAGGCCGGCAAGGTCGTCGACCACCGCACCATTTTCTTCACTTCCTGCGAGGGCGTCCGCTGCCACCGCGTCTGCAAGCCGGGCGACGTCCTCAGCCTCTCGATCAAGCCCAAGCGCCTGAAGTCGCCGCTCGCCACCTTCGAGGGCCAGATCCGCGTCGGCCAGGAAAAGGCGGCCATCGCCGAGGAAATCACGCTCACTTTCGGCTACGCCGAGGAAGTCGCCCAGCCGGCCGCGCCGGCGGAATCCGCGCCGGCGGCGGTCCCGGTCCCGACCCAGGCCGCGGTCAACGCCTGATCGAAGCGATGCGGGGCGTCGCGGCTGCGGTGGTTGACCACCCACGGAAATACGCTTTGCTGCCCCGCGGTCCGGTCGGGGCGGCCACGGTCGCCGCCGCCGGCTAATCTCACATGCGGAAAGTCTACATCACGGGCGTCGGTTTCATCACGAGCATTGGCAACGATTCCATCGCGGTGTCCGAAAGCCTGCGGGAACTGCGCCACGGGATGATCCAGTACCCGCCTTTCCAGAAGCCCGATGTCCCGGTCAAGGTGGCCGCGCCAATCCGCGATTTCACCACCGACACCACCGACGCGGAGGACTGGATCTTCCCCGCGCGCTACAGCATCCGCCGGGAGACCCTGCGCGGCATGGCCCCGCACGGTGTCTATGCCTACTGCGCCATGCAGCAGGCCGTGGAGGACGCCAAGCTGACCGAGGCCGACTGGTCCAACCGCGACACCGGGCTCTACGCCGCCTCCGCCGGCTCGCCCTTCCTGCTGGGCCATCACCTGGAGCGCATGCGCAAGATGGGCGTCATGCGCTGCCCGCCGCTCGGCATCGTCGCCTCCATCTCCGGCACCGTCAATTTCAACTTGGTCTCCCAGTTCAAGATCAAGGGCGCCTCGACCGGCTTCTCGTCCGCCTGCGCCTCGTCGGCCCACGCCCTGGGCTTCGCCTACGACGAGATCGCCCTCGGGCGCCAGAAACGCATGTTCGTCATCGGCGCCGAGGACGGCAACGTCGAGAGCATCCTGCCGTTCGCCGGCATGCGCGCCCTGTCGCTGCAGACCGATCCCTCGGTCGCCTCGCGGCCGTTCGACGTCGCCCGCGACGGCTTTGTCGGCACCGGCGGCGCCACCGTGCTGGTCCTGGAAAGCGAGGAGGAGGTCGCGCGGCGCCACCCGAAGGTCTATTGCGAGGTCGCCGGCTGGGGCCAGGGCTCCGACGGCTACAACGTCGCCATCTCGCACCCCGAGGGCGCGGGCCTGATCCTCGCGATCGAGAACGCCCTCCGGTATTCCGACCTCGCCTCCGAGGCGGTCGACTACGTCAACGCCCACGCCACCTCCACGCCGATTGGCGACATCGCCGAGGCCCGGGCGCTCCGGCACATCTTCCAGAACTCCCCCACGCGCCCCGCCGTCAGCAGCACCAAGGCGCTCACGGGCCACGGCCTTTCCCTCGCCGGCGCCATGGAGGCCGGGTTCTGCGCCCTGGCCATCCGGGAGGGCTTCATGCCCGGGTCCGCCCACATCACGAAGCTCGACCCCGCCTGCGAGGGGCTCAACATCATCCGCTCCACGCTGCCGCACCGGCCCACTGTCGTGCTCAGCAACAGCTGCGGCTTCGGCGGCGCCAACGTCTGCCTGGTGTTCCGGGCCGCCTGAGGCATGAGCACGTCCGCCCTCTCCGCCCGCTACCGCACGGCTTTCATCACGGGGGCCAGCACCGGCCTCGGCCGCGCCTTCACCGCCATGCTGCTCGCCGCCGGGGTGGAGGTCTGGGGCACGGCCCGCGACGCGGCCCGGCTGCCGCCGCGGGAAAGGTTCCACCCGGTCGCCCTCGAGCTCGGCGACGGCCCGGCGGCGGAAAGGATCTTCCTCGACGCGGAGCGCGCCGCCGGCGGCTTCGACCTGGTGATCAACAACGCCGGCTTCGGCGCGTTCGGCGGCTTTGCCGCCACGGACTTCGCGGTCTGGGAGGAACAGCTCCGCGTCATGCTCGTCAACACCGCCCGCCTCAGCCACGCCGCGCTCCGCGGCCAGCTGGCGCGCCGCCGCGGGGCGTTGGTCAACATCTCCTCCATCGCCGGGGAATTCGGCATGCCCTACCAGGCCGCCTACAACACGGCCAAGGCCGGCCTCTCCGCCCTGAACGAGAGCCTCATGTTCGAACTCGAGGGCACCGGCGTCATCGTGATCGATTTCCGCCCCGGCGACTACCGCACCGATTTCGAGGGCTCGGTCCGCCGGCCGCCGCCGGCCGCCGCGGGGGCCGCCGATCCGGCCCAGGCCGACCGCCTGGCCCGGGCGTGGGCCGCGTTCACCGGCATGATGCAATCCGGCCCGGACCCGGCGCAGGCGGCCGCGGACCTCCGCCGCGCCCTGCTGCGCGGCCGCAGCGACACGGTCCGCACCGGCCGCTTCTTCCAGGCCGTGCTCGGCCCGTTTCTGGCCCGGTTCGGCTCGCTCGCTCTCCGCCGGAAGTTCCAGGCGAAATATTTCGGCCTGTGAGCACGATCCCGACGCCACATTTCATCCGCCGGCCGCGCGGCCTGAGCCCGGCCCCGGCCTTGCTGCCCTGACCCATGGCCCGCGTCCGCATCCTCGTCCTCACCTCCAGCACCGGCGCCGGGCACGACACCCGCGCCCAGGCCTTCGCCGAATGGTGCTTCGAGCTCTACCGGCACGACGTCGACGTGCGCATCGAGCAGATGCTGGAGAAATCCTCCGGCTTCTTCAGCCTCGGCGTGAGTTTCTACAACTGGATCCAGAAGAAGTCCCCGTGGATCCACAAGGCGTTCTTCCTCTTCGTCGAGCTGCTCAGCCTGCTCAACCGCCGGACTGTCAGCTTCGGCCGGAGCTACTACGAGGGGGTGCTGCGCGAATACCAGCCGCACCTGGTCTTCAGCGTGCACGACTGCCTCAACCGCGGCTACTTTCAGCTCGCCCGGAAAATCCTCGGGCCGGACAGCGTGCGCTGCGCCACCTACTGCGGCGAGTTCTCCGGCGGCTTCGGCTACAGCATCAACTGGATCGAGCCCAGCGCCGACCTCTACATCTCCCGCACCGCCACGGCCCGCGACTACGCCATCAAGCTCGGCATGCCGGCGGCCCGCACCCGCGTCCGCGGCTACCTGATGCAGCCGCGGGCGCACCTCGAGGTGCTCACCCCGGAGTCGCGCGCCACCTACCTTGAGGAGACCCTCGAGCTGCGCGCGGACCTCTTCACCGTGTTCCTCGCCACCGGCGGCAACGGCGCCAACAACCACCTCGATCTTCTCCCTCGGCTCCTGCCCCACGCGGACCACGTCCAGGCCGTCGTCATCTGCGGCAAGAACCGGGAGGCCTACAACCAGCTCGTGCACTGGCGCGCCGTGCACCCGGAGTTCAACTGCTTCGTCGACGGCTACTCCGACCAGGTGCATCTGCTCCTGCAGGTCAGCGACGCCATCGTCACCCGCGGCGGCACGACCACGAGCGCCAAGGCCCTGCATTTCCGCTGCCCCATCATCTTCAACGCCCTCGGCGGCATCATGCCGCAGGAGGAGCTGACGGTGAAATTCTTCCGCAACGGCGAGGGTGCGGCGCTCGTCGGCAACCCCGCCGAGTTCGGCCGGCTCATCGACTCCTGGATGGCCGACCGCGGCGCCTACGACCGGCTCCGCGCGAATTTCCTGAAGCTCCGCTACGAGGAGGACCCGACCGTCCTCATCACGGAACTGGTCGACCTCGCGCAGCAGGCCTCCGGCACGACGCTGAAGCCCGGTCCGTTCCCGCCCAAGCCCCGCAAGGCGCGCTGAGCGGAGCGCTTCCGCGGTCGCTGCGCCGGTGGCGGCGTGGCCCAACGTGCCCGGCCAATAATTGCCCGTTCGACCGCGGTCGCCGCATTTCCTGCTTTCCTGAGTTCCACATTGTCCATTGGGTGGGGGCGCGCCCCGCCTCTTGTCCCCCCCGCCGCACATCGCCCTGCTGTTCACGACGTTTCCGAAGACCTCGGAGACCTTCCTCCAGCGCGACGTGGCGGCGCTCCAGGCCCGGGGGCTCCGGCTGAAGCTCTATTCGCTCTGGGGCGGCGGCGGCGAGTTCCGCGGGCTGCCGGTGCGGAATTTTCCCAAGTGGCGGCTGATCCCGCTGTTTCTCTTCATCATCCCGTGGAACTGTGTCCGCCGGCCGCGGGTGGTCCGCGACCTGTTTGAGGGCGTGCTCACGCGCTGGGCGCCGTCATGGCTGAATTTCTGGGAGAACATGCTCGGGGCGGGCTTCGCCGGCTGCTTTTACCGGGAGCTCCGCCGGGACCCGCCGGCGCTGGTGCACGGCGCCTGGGCGGGCGCTCCCGCCACCGCCGGCTGGGTGCTGTGGCGGATCTTCGGCTGGCCCTACAGCACCGGGGCGCACGCCTACGACCTCTACGAGCACGGCGGCGACTGGTGGCTGCGCGAGAAGCTCCGGCACGCGCGGTTCATCCACACCTCGACCGAGATGGGCCGGCGCGAACTGATCGCGCGCGGCGTCCCGCCGGCGAAGATCGTCTGCATCCGCCGCGGGCTCGACACCTTCCCCGCCTGCAAGCCGCTGCGGCCGGACCGCCGGCCGCTGCGGCTGCTCTGCATCGCCCGGCTCGTGCCGAAGAAGGGCCTCGACCACCAGCTGCGCATTTATGCCGCGCTCGAGGCGGCCGGGCTGGCATTCGAGGCGCGGATCATCGGCGACGGCCCGTTGCGCGAAACGCTCGGCTCCGCCGCACGGCAGCTCGGCGTGGACGGCAGCGTGAAATTTCTGGGCCAGCTGGCGCCGCCGGAAGTCTGGGCGCAGCTCGCCTGGGCCGACGTGTTGCTGCACACGGGTGTGGTGGCCCCGAGCGGCGATCGCGACGGGCTGCCCAATGTCATCCCGGAGGCGATGGCGGCCGGCGTGCTGGTCGTGACCTCGCCGACCTCGGCCACGACCGAGGCGGTCAGCCCGGAGCGCACGGGCCTGGTGGCGGACGTGGACAATCCGCCGGCGTGGATCGACGCCCTGCGCCGGCTCGGCGGGGACGACCGCCTGGCGGAGTCGCTGCGCACCGCCGCCCGGCGCTGGGTGGAGGAGAACTACGATGCCCACAACAACACCGCGCAGCTGGCGGAATGCTTCCGGCGGGCGATCGGGGAGTAATATGAAAGTACGATGCGGATCTTACAGGAGGCCACGGAGAAAACGGAGGGCTGCCTTGCTGTCGCCTCTGTTTGCTCTGTTCCCTCCTGTGAAATTTCCGTCCCGGTTTGAAATCGTCCTATGATCTACTTCGACACCACCAAGACGGGCGCGGCCAGCCATCGCTCCGGGCTGATGCGGGTGAGTTCGCGCCTGCGCGAGGAGCTGGGCGGCACGGTGACCCCGGTCCGCTGGGACGACGGTTTCCGCGCCGACGCGGGCCGGGCCCCGGTCGCGTTCAAGCCGGCGGACTGGCTGCTCACGGTGGAGCTGTTCAGCGAGGCCGAGCGGCCGGGTTTTTCCGCCTTCGTGCACCATCCGCCCTGCCGGCTGGCCGCGGTGTTTCACGACGCGATCCCGATCCGGTTCCCGCACATCACCTGGCCGCAGAGCGTGCAGCGGCATCCGGAATACATGAAGCTGCTGGCGGGCTTCAACCAGGTGTGGGCCATCTCGGTGGCGAGCCGGCAGGACCTCGAGGGGTTCTGGCGCTGGCAGGGTGTGACGCCCAAGTCCCCGGTGGAACTGCTCGCGCTCGGGGCGGATTTCGACGGCGGCCACCGGGTGCGGCGCGACGCGCTGGTCACGACCGGCCGCCCGGCGCTGCTGTGCGTCGGCATCGTCGAGCCGCGCAAGAACCAGATGCTGCTCCTGGATGCCGCGGAGGCCCTCTGGCGCGAGGGGCTCGATTTCGAGCTGCACGTCGTGGGGCGGGTGAACCCGCATTTCGGCCGGCCCGTGGCCGCGCGGATGGCGGCGCTGCAGGCGCGCGAGCCGCGGTTCCGCTTTCACGCCCGGGCGGGCGACCGCGAGCTCGGCCGGCTCTACGCGGCGGCGCGGGCGGTGGTGTTCCCGACCCTCGCCGAGGGCTGCGGGCTGCCGGTGCTGGAGGCGCTCTGGCGCGGCGTGCCGGCGGTGTGCAGCGACCTGCCGGTGCTGCGGGAGAACGCGGACGGCGGCGGCTGCCTGCTGGCACGGGTCGATGACGCGGCCGACTGGCAGGCCAAGCTGCGGACGGTGCTGACGGACGAGGCCGCGGGCCGGCGGCTGCAGACCGAGGCGATGGCGCGGCCGCTGCCCCGCTGGACGGATACGGCGCAGACGCTGATCAAGGCGCTGCGCGCCGGTTGAAAGTTAAAGGTTGAAAGACGGGCTTCAACCAGGCCGGGCCTCCCGCCCGGCAACTCACATCTGCTTCACCGCGTAGGCCATCGCCTCGGCGATCTTCTCGAGATCCTCTTCGCTGTGCAGGGCGGAGACGGCGGTGCGGATGAGGTCCTTGCCCGGCGGCACGGCCGGGGCGATGGACATGACGGTGAACACACCCTTTTCGAGCAGGGCCTGCCAGAAGCGGTAGACGAGTTCCTTCGAGCCGAGCACGATGGGGATGGCCGGAGTCTCGCTGCCCCAGGTGTCGAGGCCGAGGGCCTTGAGCATTTCGCGGTACCGCCGGGTGTTGCGCCAGAGGCGCTCGAGGTGCTGCGGCTCCGTCTGCATGATGTCGAGCGAGGCGGTGGCCGCGGCGGCCTGGCTGGGGCTGATGGCGGCGCTGAACAGCGTCTGCTTCGAGCTGGTCTGCAGGTAGTCGATGAGCTCGCGCGAGCCCGAGACGAAGCCGCCGGTGCTGGCGAGGGACTTTGACATCGAGCCGCAGAGGATCTCGACCTTGTCGTTCAGCTTGAAATGGTCGACCGTGCCGCGGCCCTGCCGGCCGAGCACGCCGAAGCCGTGGGCGTCGTCGACGACCGTGAAGCAGCCCGCCTCGTCGCCGATCTGGGCGAACTCGGGCAGGCGGCAGATGTGGCCTTCCATCGAATACACGCCCTCGACGACCAGCATCTTGGGGATGGCGTGCGGGACATCCTTGAGGATCTGGCGGAGGTCCTCGGGGTTGTTGTGGCTGAAGCGCTCGACGGCGGCCATCGAGAGCCGGACACCGTCCCAGAGGCAGGAATGGATGTTTTTGTCGGCGAGGATCATGTCGCCCTTCTGTGCGAAGGTGGCGACGGCGGAGAGGCAGGAGACGTACCCGGCGACGCTGATGTGGCAGGCTTCGCGGCCGAGGAAGGCGGCGAGCTTTTCCTCGAGGGCGACGTGGTAGGCGCGCGAGCCGTTGGAGATGCGGGCGCCGGTGGTGCTGGAGCCCCAGGCCCGGGCGCCCGCGCCGCAGGCCTCGATGACCTTGGGGTGGAAGGACAGCCCGAGGTAGTCGTTGCTGGACAGCATGACCATGTCGCGGCCCTGGAGCCGGATGTGGGTGCCCCGCTGGGCCTCCAGGGCGTGGTAGTACGGCTTGTATTTCAGCCGCAGCTTCGTCGCATAGTCATCATGGGCCCGCTCGATGATGGCTTTTTTGGTCTTGGTGAACAGGGAGAGGGCCATGGAATTTTGTCGGCCGACTACAGGTCACAACCGGAGGCAAAGCAACCGCAAAGGCCCGCCGTCAGGCGTGCCGCGGCAGCCCCTGCATCCAGGCGGTCAGGTCGCGGGCGTAATCCGGCCAGGTGCGAAATTCCCGGGTGCGCGCGGCCGCGGCCAGAGCGGCGAGCTCGCCGGGGTTAAGCAGCAGGCGCCGGAGGGCGGCGGCCAGGCTGGCGGCGTCCACCGACTCAAGCGCCACGCCGCCGCCGCCGCGGGCGGATTCGCCGAGGGCGCCGAGGGCGGAGCAGATGCAGGGCTTGCCGTGCTGCAGGCTCTCGAGCACCGGCAGGCCGAAGCCCTCGAGGGTGGAGGGATAGACCGTGAACGCGCAGCGGCGGTAGGCGGCGTGCAGTTCCGCGTCGGCCGCCGCCCCGTGGTAAAGCAGCGGCCGGCCGGCCTGCTTGAGCGCGGCGATCCTGGCCAGCGCCGGCCCCGCGGTGTCGGCGCGCGCAAGGCCGAGCAGCTGCAATTCAAAGTCGAGCCCCCCGGCCCAGAGCGTCTCGCACGCCGCGAGCAGGGCGACGTGGTTCTTGCGGCCCTCGATCGTGCCGACGCACAGCACGCGCAGCGGCGCGGCCGGCGCCGGATCCGCGGGGGCCGGGGGCAGGGCGTCGAGGCCGTTGGGGATGACCTGCACGGGCGGCGCGCCGGCGACCCCGAGCCACGACCAGTAGTCGCGCAGGCTCGCAGCGGAATCCTCCGAGACCGCGGCCACGCCGTCGAATAGCAGCAGCTCGCGCAGGTAGGCCGGCAGCCGCGCGACGGTGCCCGGCGGCGTCAGCTCGGGCAGCTTCAGGCCGATCGCGTCGTGAAACACGGCCACGCGGGGTCCGCGCACATGGCGGAAGAGCGCGGGCAGGTTCGCGCCGGCGCGGGCGGAGAAAAGCTCGGGACAGACGAGGGCGTCGCCCGCGGGCGGCGCGGGCCGGGCGCCGGCGAGGCGGCGGGCGTGCCCCGCGAGGCGCTGGTGCAGCGGCCATTTCGCGCCGCGTGATCCGGTGGCGCTCTGCCCGGGGCGCAGCCGGGCGAGTTCGCCGGCGGTGAGCGGCCGCCACGCCCGGAGATACGGATCGTGGCAGATGCCGGTCGCGGGTCCGGCGCCGGCCAGTGCGGCGAAGAGCGACCGGGTGACACGCTGGATGCCCGTTTGCGCGCGGGTGTGGCTCGTGTGGGTGGCGTCGAGGAGGAGCACGACAGCGGCGGTTCAGGGCCGGCGTTCCGCCGGCGCGGTGGTGAGCCAGCGGAGGGCCAGGCCGTCATCCGGATGGCCGCCGCCGTTCGTCGCGGGCACCGAGGGCAGACGCAGGCTGAGCGTGTCGACGGGCCGGCTGTTCCAGATGACGGCGGGGATCGAGAGCCGGATGACGCCGGGGCCGTTGAAGGGGGAGTTGAACACGAGCTTGTCGTTGAAGTAGACCTCGCAGGGCAGGGTCTTCGTCTTGCCGTCGGCGGAAAAGGGCTGGGCGACGATCTGCAGCTCGACGTCCGCGGTCGCCGGGCCGGGGCGGAACAGCAGGTCCATGAGGCCGCCGTCGGTGTGGGTGGCGCCGGCCGCGGGCTCGGCGAAGCCGGAGGTCCGGTAGCCGGCCAGGCTGCCGCCGGCCGTGAAATCGATCCGGCCGCCGGCCGCCGGCAGGAGCGCGGTGGGCTGCGCCGGGACCGGGTCGGCGGCGCTGGCGAACCACACCCCCCACAGCCCCCATGCGGCCCAGGAGATGCTCGCCGGCTTGGTGAACAGGTACACACGGACGGCCTCGGGGAAGCGCAGCTCAAGCTTCGCCACCGGGGCGGCGTTCCAGACATCCTTGGGCACGGTGAGGGAGACATGCCGGCGCTCCGCGACGCTGACGGGGCCGAGGTCGACGCCGTTGAAGAAGACCTCCGCGGCCTGCGGTGCGCTGGCGCCGGGGCGCGGGTTGCTCTGGGCGTCGAGGATGAGCTGCACATCCGCGGTGGCGGGCAGGGGCCTGAACAACAGCGAGACCTGCGGCTGGTCGGTCCAGGCGTGGGTCACGTTCCCCGTGGAGAGGCCGCTGACCAGGTGGCGGTAGCCGTTGGCGGACTTGGCGAAGCCGATCACCGCGCCGTGCGGGTCGATCGGGGCCGGGTCGGTGAAGATGGCCAGGTCCTTCGCGATCAGGATGCCGTCGGGCGCCGCCCGCGTGATCCACCAGACGGTCGCCGACTTTTCGGGTGCGGGGCCGAGCAGGCCGACATCGTGCTGGCGGCCGACCATGAAGTTCCAGGAGGGCGAGGCATAGAACGGGATGCCCCGCCGCTGGAGTTCCAGCGCGACGGGGATGGCGGCCACGTCCCAGGCGTGGTGTTCGAACACCAGCAGCACCGGGCGGTGGCGGGGGCTGCGGGCCAGGGCCGTCTCCACGCCCTGGCGGATGCGCTGGCCCTCGTCCTCGTTGGGCCCGGGGATCAGGCGGAAGGACCAGCTCGCCACGATCGTGGCGAGGCAGCACAGCACCACGATGACGGGGGCCGGGCAGCGGCGGCCGAAGAAATGGACCAGCCCGCCGACCCCGAGCATGGCCAGGAAATAATAGGCCGCATGGTAGAAGTCGCCGTTGAACTGGAACATCGGCCCCGACTGCAACAGGCCCCAGACGAGGCAGAGCAGGGCGGTGGCGCCCCAGATCGTGTAGGCCGAACCGAGAAAATCGCGCAGCGGCCCGGGCAGCCGGCGGCGCCAGACCCACGCCAGCACGGCCGGGCCGCCCAGGCCGGCGAAGCCGGTCAGCAGGATCGGCAGGTGATCGAGGAAGAAACGCCCGGAAGCCGCGTTGAGCTGGGTCAGGAAATATTCCTGGTCGGTGGTGTAGGTCGGGAAGGAAAGGAAGTAGAGCAGGGACTGGAGCAGGGATTTGTGCTCCGTGGTGTTCAGCAGGAACCGGCGCAGGATGGTGGCCACATTGCTCTGCAGGCCATAGCGGCAAACGTCGATCACCAGCGGCAGGAGCATCAGCGCCGTCCAGGCGCCGCAAAACCAGAGCAGGCCGCGATGCGCCGCCAGCCACGCGCGCGCGCCCGGCCACGCCCCGTTTCGTTTTTCCCGGCGCCAGTACAGCAGCCCGGCCACGCCGCCCAGGCCGCCGACAAACAGGGGCTGGGCGACGTGGCTGTGGAAAAGGATGCCGCCCATCACGGTCATCACGGCCAGGTGCCGCGTGCGGCCGGCGGCGAACGAACTGGCCGCCGTGATGAAGCACAGGAAGGGCATCAGCAGCACGTGCGGCGGCCAGATGCTGTTGAAGGCGCCCGGCACCTGCGCGAAATGGAGCATCCCGGCGAGCAGCGCCGCGGCGAGGAACAGCCACGAGTCGAACCAGAACTGCAGGATGGCCAGCGCCAGCGCGAAGCAGCCGACCTGCACGGCGAGCGACGCAAGCAGGTGGGCGTTGTGCGGGGAGGGCACGACCCCGAGCCAGTCCCGCAGGATGTACTCGCCCGCGGCATAGACATAGAAGAGCACCGGCCCGGGGTGGTTGAACTGGAAGCGCGAATAATTCCCGTAGATTTCCGTGCCGTGCCGCGCGTTGTCGATCTGCAGGGCGTTCACGGCCGCGTCGCCCTGTTCCAGGATCGCGGTCCCGAAATACAGTTCCCGGCTGGAGGCGACGAGGGCGATCATCAGCACCGCGGCGATGATGCCGGCCAGCAGCCAGGTTGAGCGCAGAGGGGTGGATTGATCCATAAAGGGGTGGGGGCCGGTCACCAGCCGGCGATGGCCTCGAGGCGCTGGCGGTAGCGGGCGCCGATGACGGCGGGGGAGAATTTTTCCTCGATGGTGGCGCGCGCGGCCGCGCCGAGCCGGAGCGCGAGGGACCGGTCCGACGCCAGCTGCCGCATGCAGGCCGCGGCATGGTCGAGGTCGGGCTCGGCCCACGTCTGGCCGCGGGCATACGGGCCGTGGTTGCGGTCCAGGGTGACCGGCGCGCAGCGCACGGGGCGGCCGTTGGCGGCGGTGACGTATTCCGCCGTGGCGGACCAGTCGGTCGCGATGACCGGCTTGCCGAGGTACATGCACTCGGCGACGGCGAGGCCGAAGCCTTCCGAGCGGTGGAGCGAGACGAAGGAGTCGCAGGCGGCCTCCAGCTCATAGACCTCGTCGCGCGCGAGCGTGCCCGTGAGGAGGATCGCGCCCGGCAGTTCCGCGGCCGCGGCGCGCAGCCGCTCGTGGTCGGCGGGATGGGCCGCGACATTGTGCGCCTTGATGACCAGCCCGGCGCCCGTGCCGGTCAGGCCGGAGCGGCGGAAGGCCTCGAGCACCGCCGCGGGGTTCTTGCGTTCCGAGTAGGAGTTCAGGTCGTAGAGGAAGAGGAAGAGGAACCGGTCCGCGGGCAGGCCGAATTTCGCGCGGTAATCGCCCGCGGGCCGCGCGAAGGAGATCGCGTGCGGCATGGTGAGGACCGGCACGGGCACCTTCTGGGCGATGGCCTCGGCGGAGAAACGGGACGGGGCCCAGACCTCCTGGCAATAATCGGAGAAATCGATCCACGCGTCGGGGAACTCCGGCAGCTCCCACGCCCAGTAGCCGATGTTGTACTTGCCGCGGCGGAAGGCCGAGCCGTGGTGGTGGTCGAGGTCGCGCATGCCCGGCGGGTCGACATGGATGACATTCACCGGGTGGGGATTGTCCGCCTGCAGCCGCGCGGCCAGGGTGGCGTCGGACTGCGGGTTCCGGCACGGCAGCTTCAGGTCGACAAGGGCCAGCGGCAGGCCGGCGGCCCCGGCCGCCCGCGCCATGCAGCGCGCGGACTCGCCGATGCCGAGGTCGGCGCGGAAATAGCCGGTGACATTCAGCCCGAGCCGGAGGAAGCGGCGGGCGAAGGCGGTGTTCCAGGGCGCGGCGCGGTTGGAAAAATCAAAGAGCACCTCGCCGTCGGCCTCGACGAGCCGGATGCGCAACCGGCGGTTGCGGGCCTGCCGGCGCCAGGGCTGCAGGGCAGCCAGGCCGGTGACGCGGCCCAGCCAGGCGGAGAGGTTGCTCCCTCCGGCCCCGATCAGCTGGAGCGCCAGGGCATGGCCGCGAGCGGGGTCGCCGGCCGGCAGCGGCAGGTCGAAACGGAACGGGCCGGGCGGCAGGGTGGGGCGGGAGGCCATGGCGCGGCCGTCGAGGAAGACCGCCAGCCCGAGTTCACCGGTGGAGGTCGGGTCGGCGGGGTCGGGCGGCAGCATTTCGCCGCTGACGGACAGCCGCGTGATCCCGCCGAGGGGGGGCAGCGCCAATTCCGCCTGCTCGCGAATCCAGTAGGAGTCCGTCACGACATCATCGTGAAAAAGACCGGTGAACTTGGGGCGGCGGCGGTGCGGCATGCAGCGTGAACGTGGGCGCGGTTTATCGCCCACGCCAGCCGCATTGTAAATCTGGAATTGCCGCGCCGCCTTTTCGCTTTCCTTGCCGGGGCGGGGCGCGATAGTGGCCGCGGTCATCCAGATGCTGTATTACCTCACTGCCGCCGGTCTGATCGCTCACACATTTTTCTGGGGCCTGGGCCTCGCATGGCTGGCCATGCCGCGGAGCTGGCGGCCCTGGGCGTGGACCGCGGCCCCGGGCTTCGGCCTCGCCCTGCAGTCGGCCGTGGTCTGGGCCGGCGCCCACACCGCGCTGGCGGGGACGAATGCCTACGCCCGCGGGAGCGAGGTCATCCCGTTGGCGCTGCTGGCGGTGGCGGTCGCGCGGCGCGCGGCCTGCCGGCCGCGGGGGTGGTGGGGCCTCGCGCTGGTGCTGATCGCGGCCGGCGTGCTCTTCATCTCGCCGATGACCAAGCCCGGGATCGGGCTGACCTCGAGTTCCCTTGGCAGCTGCGACCAGGCGGACTACGCGGCGGGGGCGCGGGTCCTGCAGGAGTTCTCGCGTTCCGACCGCACGGGATTCCTGGGCCAGCCAGAAGTCACGAAGGTACGGTCGGCGGAATATTTTTTCGATTTCTGGCTGCGGTTGAATCATTTCACCCCCTCGGCCCTGATTGCGCACAACGCCGCGGTCTTCGGCCTCGAACCGTTCCGGCTGGTGAGCATCACGGCGGTGGCGCTGGTCCTGCTGAACCTGCCGATGGTGCTCTTCCTGGCCCGGACCGCGGTGGGCCTGCGCGGACCCTGGCTGCTCGGGCTCGTCGCGCTGTACGCGCTGTCGCCGATCAACGCCTATGCCGTGTACCACGGGGCGCTCGGGCAGCTGTATGCGGCGCAGGGCATCGGTTTGCTGACGCTGGCGGTGCTGGGGGCGGGCCGCGCCGCCGGGCGCGGGCGCAGCGTATGGCCCTGGCTGCCGCTGGTGCTGGCGGCGTTCTGGCTGCTCGCCGGCGGCTATAATTTCATCCTGACCGTCTGTCTCGCCCCCGCGGGCGCCTGGCTGCTCGTCATGCTGTGGCTGCGGCGCGACTGGGCGGCGGCCGGCCGGGTGCTGGCGCTGGTGGCCGTCGCGCTGGTGACGTGCGCCGTCCTGTTCTGGGGCCGGTTTGACGGGCTGATCGAGCGCTTCAGCCTTTTTGACCAATATGACTTCGGCTGGGTCGTGCCGCTGGCCTCGCCGGAAGGGTGGCTGGGCCTGTCGCGTGATGCGCAGTTGCATGCCTGGCCGCCGGCCGTGCGGGTGGTCCTCAGCGCCGGTGTGCTCGTCCTGTGGGCGGCCGGTCTGGAGGTCCTGTGGCGGCGGCAGAAGGCGCTCGCCCTCGCCGCCCTGGCGCTGGTCGTGCCGGTCGTCTTCGGCTGGTACCTGCTGGTGCGCGAGACGCCGGTGCGGGCCAACGCCAGTTATGACGCCTACAAGCTCATCGCGGTGTTTTATCCGGGTCTGCTCGCCGGACTGGGCTGCTGGCTGGTGGCGGTGCGGCCGGCCGGCCGCGGCGTGCGGTTCGGCGCCGCGGTGGTCCTCGCGGTGATCCTCGCGGCGAACGTGGCGGGCACCACTGATTTTCGGGTGCAGATGGCCGTCCCGCCGCTGCGGGTGCACCGCAACCTGTTCGACCTCGGCCAGCTTGAGTCGGACCCGCGCTTCGCCTCCTTCAACATGCTGCTGGACGATTTCTGGTCGCGGCTCTGGGCCAACTGCTTCCTCCTGCGCAAGCCGCAGTATTTCGCCACCCACACCTACGAGGGCCGGATCAACACCGCGCTCAAGGGCGAGTGGAACCTGCGCGACAGCATCCTGCGCATCGAGCCGCTGCGCCCGGAGGATTTTGTGGTGTTCAACGTCCGTTTCCATCTCGTCCGCGCTGCCGCCGCGGGGTTGCTGACGGCCGGGTTCGGGGACGGCTGGTATCCGCTGGAGCATTCCGGCCCGGCGCGCTGGCGCTGGTCCGGCGGGCAGGGGGTCATCGAGCTGGACAATCCGACCGGAGCCTCCGCGCGCGCACAGCTGCGGCTGCGGGTCGTCGCGTTCCGGCCGCAGGCACTCACGGTCCGGCTGGGCGGGAAGGTGGTCGCGCGCCAGGCGCTGACCAGCGCGGAGGAGATCGTGGCGGTGGACGACCTGCTGCTGCCGCCCGGGCGGACGGTGCTGACCCTGGCCGGCGCGGGCGCGGCCCCGGCGCCCGGGGCGGGCGATGACCGGGTGCTGGCCTTCGCCCTGTACGATTTTCGATTGCGGGTGCTGGCGCTGGGAAAGTAGACCGTCGCCGGCATGCAACCCGACGAATACCGCAAGATGGCCGGGGTGGAGGATGCCATGTGGTATTACCGCGCCCTGCACCGGCACGTCGCGCGCAGCCTGACGCACGCGGTCGGGGCGGACGCGCGGGTGCTCGACGCGGGCTGCGGCACCGGCGGGCTGCTGCGCCGGCTGCAGGCGGAACATCCCGCGTGGCGGCTGACCGGGGTCGATTTTTCCCCGCTGGCCTGCGCGCTCGCGCGGGAGCGGACCGGCGCCGAGGTCGTGCAGGGCTCGGTCGCGGAGCTGCCGTTCGCCGACGCGGGCTTCGACGCCGTGGTCTCCTGCGACGTGCTCTGCCAGGTGGCCGACCCGGCGCGGGCGGCCGCGGAGTTTCACCGCTGCCTCCGGCCCGGCGGCGCGGCGGTGCTGACGATGCCCGCGTACCCCTGGATGTTCTCCTACCACGACCGCGAGGTGGGGAACCTCCGGCGCACCACGCGCCGGGAGGTCGACGGCCTGCTGCGCGGCGCGGGATTCACGGTCGTCCGCAGCACCTATTGGAACCTGCTGCCGTTTCCGCTCGCGGTGCTGCGCCGGAAAATCCTGCCGCCGGCGGCGCCGCGGAGCGATGTCGGGCTCTTCCCCGCGCCGATGGAGGCGTTTTTCAACGCCCTGATGGCGGCCGAGCACGGCTGGCTGGGCCGGGGCGGGTCGCTGCCCGCCGGCAATTCGGTGCTGACTGTGGCCCGGAAACCGTGACAGGATGCGCGGTCCACCCCACCCATGACCCCGGCCCTCAGCTTTGTCATCCCGCTCTATTACAGCGCGGAGTCGATCACCCCGCTCGTGCGGGAGATCGAGGGCCTGGCGATCGAGGGGGGCCATGAGCTGGTGCTGGTCAACGACGGCAGCCGCGACGCCACGGCCGGCATCTGCCGCGAACTGCTGCGCGACGCGCGGATCCCGATCATCTTCGTCAACCATGCGCGCAATTTCGGCGAGCACAACGCCGTGCTCACCGGCTACCGGCACGCCCGCGGGGCCTTCGTGGTCAACCTGGATGACGATGGCCAGAACCCGCCGGCGGAAGCCGTGCGGCTCTGGCGGCACGCCCGGCAGGAGGGGCTCGACGTGGTCTACGGCCATTATGCCCGCAAGGAGCACGCGGCGTGGCGCAACCTGGCCAGCTGGCTCACCAACCGCGTCTCCGACTGGGTGCTGGACAAGCCGCGGGGATTCTACCTCTCGAGTTTCCGCTGCGTCAGCGCCTTCGTGGCCCGCGAGGTCGCGCGGCACGTGGGGCCGTACCCGTACATCGACGGGCTCATCCTGCAGGTGACGCAGAACATCGGGGCGCTGGAGGTGCAGCATGCCGGGCGCGCCGCCGGGCAGAGCGGCTATTCGCTGCGCCGGCTGCTGCGGCTGTGGGTGAGCACGTTCGTGAATTTTTCCGTCATGCCGCTGCGGCTGGCGACGCTGCTCGGCCTGGTCATGGCCGCGGTGGGCCTGGGCGGCCTTGCGGTGGTGTTCTGCCTGTGGGCGAGCAACCGCGGCCCGGATTACGGCTGGGGCTCGCTGATGGGGGCGCTGCTGGTCTTCTCCGGCACGCAGCTGGTCATGCTCGGGCTGATCGGCGAATACGTCGGCCGGATGTTCCTGACCGTGAACGGCCGGCCGCAGTCGGTCGTGCGTTCGGTCGAGCGCGCGGGCGGAGCCTAGATCTGGTCGGTCCGGACGGACGGCGGCGCCGGCGGGGCGGCCGCGCCCTCGAGCAGTTCGCGCCAGCGCTGCAGCTCCCGGTCCAGCGCGGCGGCCACGCCGGCGCGCACGAGCCGGGGCGGTGCGGGCAGGATGAACAGGTAGGCGAGGGCGGCGTGGAGCAGGGCGTAGTCGAACACCCCGGAGCGGTCGGCGTGGTCGATGACCTGCCGGCGGCTCCAGTCGCGCGCGGCCAGCAGGACGATGCGGTCGTGCCAGCGCTGCACCAGCCGGAAGGTGTTCTGCTCGTCGCGGAGCTTGCGGCCCGCCGACGCGCTGATGTGGTGCCGCACCACGCTGCGCAGCGCGACCGTGTGCCGGAACCCGGCGGCGGAGGCGCGCAGGGCGAGGTCGACGTCCTCGCCGCCGTTGCGGAAGCCCTCGTCGAACCCGCCGAGCTGCCGCCAGGCCGCGCGGCGGATGGCGAAGCAGGCGCCGGTGAGCGCGTCGACCGGCCGCCAGGCGGGCCGGCCGAACCAGCGGGTCGTGCGGGGCAGCGCGGTGGCGTGCGCGGGCTTGCCCTTGTGGTCGAAATAAATCCCCGCGTGGTCGACCGCGCCGGTGGCGGCGTTGAGCTGGACGTTGCCCACGAGGCCGGCGGCGGGAAAGCGGGTGAAGGCCGCGAGCATCGGTTCCAGCCAGTGCGGCGTGAGCACCAGGTCGTTGTTCAGGAAAAACAGGAACTCGCCCGCCGCCGCCGCCGCGCCGCGGTTGCAGGCGCCGGCGAAGCCGAGGTTTTTTTCGTTGCGGAGGACGTGGCAGGGCGCGGGAGGGGAAGGGGGTGGATTCGACCGGCTCACCACCGGCTGGTTGAGGCCGGCCAGCCATGCGCGCGTGCCGTCGGTGCTGCCGTCATCGACGAGGATGATCTCATGCGCGAGGCCCGGCGGCAGCGTGGCCTGCAGGCTGGCCAGCATGGCCTGCGTGAGCGGCAGGCAGTTGAAGAGCGGGATGATGAAGGAAACCTGCATGGGGGCCGGTCAGGGGGCCGGGATGTAGCGCCAGAGGGTGCAGATGTCGATTTCGGTGATTTTCTCCCAGTGCCCGGGCATGCGCTCGTGGAGGGCGCCGGGCACCTCGTCGCGGAGCAGGGCGGCAAACAGGGGCCGGCCCGACGCGCGCAGGGCCGCGGCATAGCGGGCGAACTGGGGCGCCTCGAACTGGTCCCAGCGCAGGACCGCGAAGTCGGTGTAGTAATAGATCGAGCCGCTGAGGGTGAGGCAGGCGATGGCGGAGCCCGGCGGGCAGTGCGCGCGGGTCCAGGCCGGCACGTCGAGGTAGAGCTGCTGGTAGGGTTTGAGCAGCATGACGTGGATCTCGGGTTCCCAGCGGCGGAACACGGTGCGGGGATCCCAGGCGACGGCACCGGCGGCGACGAGGGTGAAGGCCCACGCCCAGCGGCCGGCCCGGCGCGTGATGAGCCGATCCAGGCCCACCAGGGCCAGCACCACGAGGGCCGGGATGCCCGGCAGCAGGAAGCGCAGGTACCACCAGGCCTGCTGGGAGATGTCGTAGTAGGCGTAGAAAAAAAGCAGCGCCAGGAACCACAGGTACAAGGCGGCCAGCTCGCGGCCGCGTTCGCGCCAGGGCAGCCAGGGCGCCAGCAGGAAGGCGAGCCAGGAGACGGGCAACAGGCGCGGCAGCCAGGTGAGGAAGTTGGCCATGCTCGGGCGGAAGCATTCCCACTGGAACGCGCTGAAGATGGGACCGTAGCCGGACTCCAGGGCGGCGCCATAGAGATGCCGCTGGTAGAAGAGCTGCCAGAGGCCGAAGGGCAGGCCGCCGAGGGCGGCGCCGAGGAAGTTGCGCCCGCCCCACAGGATCAGCGGCAGCGGCAGGAAGCCGATCAGGCAGCTCGGCCGCACCAGCACGGCGCAGCCGCAGGCCACGCCGCAGAGCACCGACCAGCCCCAGGCCCGCCGGGTGCGGAGCGCGGCGAGGTAGGCGGTGATGCTCCAGGCGGTGGCCACCGTGTCGCTCAAGGGCAGGAAGGACGTGAAGAGATAGATCGGGAAGAACCCCAGCGCCACGGCCCCGGCGGCCGCAAGGAGGTCGGAGACGCCCAGTTCGCGCGCGAGGAGGAAAAAGAGCACGAGGCCGGCGACGGCGCTGCCCACCACCACGAACAGCGTGCCCCGCTCGGGACCGAACACCAGGTAGGCGGCGGCCAGGTGCAGGGGCAGGCCGACGGGGTACGTGGGCTCCAGGCGATCGGGCGACTCATGGCTCAGAAAACCGAGCGGCGTGGTGTGCAGCGCGCGGCTGACCGCGAGCTCGGGGATGGTCCGCATGGGGGTCGTGAGCCGGCCGGCCGCGAGCAGCCGGCCGCTGTGCATGTAGCCCGAGGAATCCGCGCCCGCGGCGACCGGCGCGAAATGCCGGCCCAGGAAAAAGGCGTACCAGAGCAGGCAGGGCAGCGCGGCCCAGATCAGCCAGCGGGGAACGGGGGGCGGGACGGCCATGCAATTTTTTCGCGTGCCGCCGGGGCGAACGCAAGACCGGGTTGGCCGGGGGCCGGCGACGGGGGCTACTCGAGCAGCGAGCGCAGGTAGGCGCCGTAGGAGGACTTGCCGAGCTTCCGGATGTTGGCCTCCAGCCCCGCGCGGTCGATCCAGCCTTTCCGGAACGCAATCTCCTCGAGGCAGGCGATCTTCAGGCCGGTGCGGTTTTCCAGCACATGGACAAACTGGGCGGCCTCGATGAGCGAATCGTGGGTGCCGGTGTCGAGCCAGGCCGTGCCGCGGCCGAAGAGCTCGACGTGGAGAGAGCCGCGCTCGAGGTAGAGGCGGTTGAGGTCGGTGATCTCGAGCTCGCCGCGGGCCGAGGGCCGCAGGCTGCGGGCGAGCGCGACGACGCCGGCGTCGTAGAAATACAGGCCCGGGATGGCGTAGTCGGACTTGGGCTGCGCCGGCTTCTCCTCGATCGAGAGCACGCGGCCGTCCGGGGCGAACTCGACGACGCCGTACGCCGACGGATTGGCGACGTGGTAGCCGAAGATGGTGGCGCCCGCCGGGCGGGCGGCGGCCTCGACGATCGAGTTCACGAATTCGGCGCCATAGAAAAGATTGTCGCCCAGCACGAGGGCGGAGGGTTCCCCGCCCGTGAGGAAGCCGGTGTCGCCCGCGATGTGGAAGGCCTGGGCCAGGCCGTCGGGGCTGGGCTGTTCGGCGTAGGTGAAGCGGAGCCCGAGGCTGGTGCCGTCGCCGAGCAGCCGCCGGAAAAGGGGCAGGTCCGCCGGGGTCGAGATGACCAGGATCTCGCGGATGCCGGCGAGCATCAGGACCGACAGCGGATAATAGATCATCGGCTTGTCGTAGACCGGCATGAGCTGCTTCGAGACCGCGATGGTGAGGGGGAAGAGCCGGGTGCCGGAGCCGCCGGCGAGGATGATGCCTTTGCGTTGCATAGCTTTAAGTTTTAAGGGCGTAAGTTTTAAGCCGCAGAAGCTCCGGGCTTACAACTTAAACCTTACGCCTGACCCGTGCCGAGGCGCTCGCGGGCGTATTTTTTCGTGGTGATCTCGGCGGCCCAGGCGCGGTGGGCCAGGTACCAGTCGACCGTCTTCTCGATGCCGGTCGCGAAGCTCTCGCGGGGCGACCAGCCGAGCTCGCGCTTGATCTTGGCGCAGTCGATGGCGTAGCGGCGGTCGTGGCCGGGGCGGTCGGCGACGTGGGTGACCTGGTTGGCGTAGCGCTGGCCGTCGGCGCGGGGCGACTTTTGGTCGAGCAGCGCGCAGATCTTCTGCACGATGGCGAGGTTGGGCTGCTCGTTCAGGCCGCCGATGTTGTAGGTCTCGCCCACGCGGCCCTGCTGGAGGACGCGCCAGATGGCGGCGGCGTGGTCCTCGACGTAGAGCCAGTCGCGGACCTGCTGGCCGTCGCCGTAGACGGGCAGGTTTTTCCCGTCGAGGGCGTTGAGGATGATGAGCGGGATGAGCTTTTCCGGGAAATGGTACGGGCCGTAGTTGTTCGAGCAGTTGGTCGTGAGCGTGGGCAGGCCGTAGGTGTGCTGGTAGGCGCGGACAAGGTGGTCGCTCGCGGCCTTGGAGGCGGCGTAGGGGCTGTTGGGCTCGAAATTGTGTTCCTCGGTGAACGCCGGTGCGCCGGGGGCGAGCGAACCGTAGACCTCGTCGGTCGAGACGTGCAGGAACCGGAAGGTGTTTTTCTTCTGGTCAGGCAGCCGGCTCCAGTGGAGGCGGGCCTCGTTGAGCAGCCGGAGGGTGCCGAGGACGTTGGTCTGGATGAACGGCTCGGGCGAGTCGATGGAGCGGTCGACATGCGACTCGGCGGCGAAGTTCACGATGGCGTCGATCGCGTGCGTGGCGAGGAGCCGGGCGACCAGCGCGCTCTCGCCGATGTCGCCGTGGGCAAAAACATAGCGCGGGTCGCCGGCCAGGTCCGCGAGGTTGGCCGGGTTGCCCGCGTAGGTCAGCGCGTCGAGGTTGACCAGCCGGTGCAGGACGGGATCCGTTTCGGCCAGCCGCTGGCGGATGAAATTGGAGCCAATAAAGCCGCAGCCGCCGGTGACCAATAGGTTCATAAAGTTTATGGTTTAAGGTTTAAGCGATCGGAGCAAGGCATTGGTCATTTTCGAGACTTCAGAATAATCTGCCTCCAGCCGGGCGTGAGCGTCAGGGGGCAACAGGCCCAGGTCGCGCGCGAGCAGCAGCAGGTATCGCGTTTCCTCGATCGACCCGCGGGCGATGAACAGAAATTGCCGGAACTCGGCCAATGACCCGCGGCCTTTGCCTTCCGCGATGTTGGTCGGAACCGAAGTGGCGGCCCGGCAAAGCTGATCAATCAGGCGGTATCGCTCATCGGCGGGAAAGGCCTTGGTGATACGATAAATCTCCAAGACGCACGCGTGGCTTTTTTGCCAAACCATCAGGTCGCGCCAACTTTCGATTTTTTCCGGACTCACAGGCTTAGACCTTAAGCGCTTTACACCTATCAGCTCGCCTTCCGCCAGCGGCGGAGGTCGCGCTCGACGGCCTCATGGACCTCGGTCAGCCTGATGCCGGCGGCGGCGAGCTTGGCGGTGTCCATCACGCAGTTGGAGCGCGGGGTCTTCGCGGCCCTGGCCATGAAGTCGGACTCGTCCTTGAAGAAGACGAAATCCTTGAGGGACACCCCCGTCTTTTTGATCAGGGCGACGACCTCGTGCGTGGTGACCTGGCCGGGGTTGGTGACATTGTAGGTTCCGAAGGGCACGCGCTTTTCCCAGCAGGCAAAGGTCGCGGCGGCGAATTCCTCCAGCTGCGAGATGGAATTGGTGGCTTCCAGCAGGGTGGAGTAGCGCATCAGCTTGGACAGGTAGTTGCGCGGGTTGTCCGACTCGTTGAAAGGAATGCGCAGGCGCCAGATGAAGACGTCCG
>Ga0265319_1000108_pt1 | contig 64276 bp, 83 predicted proteins | sample 4824metaG_FD_192443 | JGI IMG/M metagenome (GOLD analysis project Ga0265319, IMG submission 192443) | Rhizosphere microbial communities from Carex aquatilis grown in University of Washington, Seatle, WA, United States - 4-8-24 metaG | ecosystem: Host-associated > Plants > Roots > Rhizosphere >... | reverse complement strand
GTCTAGTGCAGTCGAGCGGCTACACTTTTCACCCCAACCGGGCCTAGTTGCAGTAGTGTTGCAGTCAGCAACACATTAACATTGCATTAAACATACGTGGAAGTGCAGTTCTGGCATAGAAGTTGCTATTCATTAATATATAGACAGTGTAGCCCTCTTCCGTGCATCGGTGGGCCGATGCTTTGCGCGGAGTGCCAAGCATATTGTCGCCGGCTTGTGCCGGCGGATCGAGACCAGGCCGGCGCGGGTCATGGTCAAATAAAATTATTTTATGTTTTTGTATGGTGAGACAAGAAAAACCCTTGACGGTCATAAAAATCAGGCTTAGATATTAGCCAACGGATCAACAAACACAAACGCCACCAGGCAGGAGACGACACCATGAACACGATTAAAAACACACTGGCTTTTCTGGACGAATACGCCGGGCCCGCAGTTTGTCTACTGGCGGTCTTGGGTATGACGTGGTTGGCGGTTGGCGGTCTTGTAATCGCTCTTATCCGCTAGGCAGGAGCAAACACCATGAAAACCAATTGCGAGTCTTGCGGAAAGAGCATCGATGACAACCGGAGCGCCACCAGGGAAGACGGCGCTTGTTTCTGCCGTAAGTGTGCCAGTGTCATGCGCTCTACCTGCCTTTGTTGTGGCAAGGTTGACCAGACTTGGAACATGACCAGCACAAGCCAGGGTGAAACGTATTGCGAAACATGCGCAACGGCTTTCGATTAAATTGTCTTGTTTAACAGAACAAACGAAAGGAGCAAACAAGATGTCATTCATGCAAAAAGAAATAACCGAAAAGATATGGTGGCTGATAGCAGACGGAACAAACGGCGTTGAATGCGCTCCGCTTGACGTGTTCATGACTGACATTGACAAGGCCTTTGACGAAGTGGAGCGCATGACAGACGAAGACGACTTTACCCTTGTAAATGACTACTTCTCTTGCGGCGCTTCTGGCATGTACAGTCTGGAGATTGCCGAGGGATATGGTTGCCGTATGAGCGCGCCCGGATACCTTGACTGTACCGACTGGACTGTCTTCGGCACGGTTGAAGCGTGCAACGAGTACCTAGATATAGTGTATAAAAAAGAGAAGTACCTAGATGAAGTGTATGGAGAAGAGGAGTAAATATCATGGAAGCATACGTACACTTTGGATACTTTGATGATTCATTTCCACCGAAACCGAAACTAACAGAAATGGTCGAGGCCAAGATAAAGGCACTCCCAGAAAAGCGCCTGTTACACATAACCCCGCGTCAAAGTACATTCAAGACAGTATACCTTGTGCTCGTTCATGGGAAATGGAGAAGGGTTATAGGAACAGAAGTTAGTAACAAGCACATACAATACCACATAACAATAGACAAAGAACAAGCAATGGTAAATTTCCCCGTATGAGTCTTGCCCTGCTACGCAAGCCGGGAACAAACGCCCGGCTTGAAACAGGACAGGAACATAAACACTTAACACGAGGAGCAGATAAAATGGGAAACGCACTTGAACCCCGCATATATGTATCCAGTCTGGCAGACTACAACAACGGCCGTCTGCATGGCACCTGGATCGACCTGGATGGAAAGGACGAAGACGACGTTTACAAAGAAATAAACCTTATGCTCAAAGGGTCGAAGTTTCCAAACGTAATCCGCCGGGATTGTACTTGTGAGGATTGCGGGACCACTTTCACCCAGACAGCCAACGGCACGGATCAACCGGCAGTCTGCCCGGATTGTGAGGAAAGCGCGAGCGTTACCTGTTCCGAGCCCTACGGAAGCGCGGAAGAGTTTGCAATTCACGATTTCGAGGGATTCGGTTCCTACCGTCTTCAGGAATATTCGGGCATCCCTGAAGTGGTAAAACTCGCGGCCGCCATAACCGAGCACGGCGAAAACGCGGAAGCGTTTCTTGCTTTCCTTTCGGATCGGGGAGACTTGGACGATGCAATAAACAATTTTGAGGAAGCATTTCAAGGCGAGTATGACAGCGAGCTCGATTTCACCTACTCACTTGTTGACGACACTGGCATGTTGTCAAGTGTACCTGAAAACCTGCAATACTATTTTGATTATGAAAAGTTTTCTCGGGACCTGTTCATAAACGATTATTCGAGCGAGCGTTTGGAAAATGGAAATGTCGCGGTTTTCAATCGGTACGTTTAATCTGGTTTAACCCTACAGATTGCCCGAACTTGAAACAAAGGTCCGGGCATCGAACAGGGTTAAAACATAAACAGTAAAGAAAGGAGCAATCAACATGCCAACATTAGCAAATATTCAAGCGTTTGAGTTTTCCGAGTTAAACGACGAAGCAAAAGACAAAGTGCGTTACTGGGTTAATGATGACTTTGTTATCGAGACCGTTTCAGACACAATCGAAAACGATTTAGAATACTACGGGCTTGAGATTAACGCCAAGTCCCTAACATGGGATATTGACCGGGCATGGTCAATTGCGTTTGACGGGGAAGTAAAGGAAGAAAAAGCCCTTGTATGCAAGGCCATAGTCTCCGCTCTTACAGACCGGCAAGCCCGTTGCTTGCTCGCCTGGATTGACCATGGGCTTATGACGCTTTCCGTTGGTATCCGCTCGCAACGGTATGGGCAAGACTACGGGCTAAAAGTGGAACTCGAAACAGATTACAACGATCCTTTCCCCTATAACCCGCATTATGCGCCCGAAAAGCTTACAGGCTTTGAAGCACTTTTACATAAGGTTGAAGAATATATTGAAGACTATGTAAAGGACATTGCAGAAAAGGCGCTGAGAAACGGCCGCGAGGATTATGAATACCAGTTTACAGACGAAGCGGTAAAGGAGTCTTGCGACGCCAACGAATACCGTTTCGACTGCTACGGTAACCCGATTCACCATTTGATCGGCTAGTTTCTAAGCCTGCTACACTTGCCGGGCCATATGTACTTGCCTGGCAAGAAACAGGATTGGAAACACGTTTAACAGGAAAGGAGCGTTTAACATGCAATACTCTAGTATTGTGCTTGCCCAAGGGGAAGACGCGCTTGAACCCCTTGAAATACTCGAAAGCAAGGGCGAGATGGCGGCCGTGGAATACCTGAAACAATGGGAAACAGGGGAAGAGGTGCCGGAGTACGCCGCGCCATGGGGTGAAGGAGACCGCTTGTTTTTCACCACATGGAAACACGGCGCCCGATATGTTCTTACCTGGCACCGCGGAGGGCTTTACATCGGCCTAACCCGTGAGGAGCGGTAACATCATGAACACCGAAAGCTACCACTTTCACCTTGGAAAGCGCGAGGGGTCAATGGACGCTGCTTTTGGCAAGATAATTGACGGGGAGTCCGCCCGGCTTGTTTTCTATAAAATGCGTCCGGGCGAGTGGCGCAAAACACCATTAAAAGAGTTTTCCGCCGGTTATATTCAAGGCGCCAAGGACTACGACGCCGCGACGGATAAACATGAATTTTTGAACCGGCCTAATTACTTCAATCCGAGGACCTAACACCATGGAACAGGAAAACACCGAATTTCTAAACGCATACTTGACCGCGGCGCTTTGGAGCTCAAACGACGAAAGCACGCCAGACGGCGGGAACCCGATAGATGAAAACTACGCCCCTGAAGACCTTCACCCAGACGCGCTAGACCTGGCCAGGCGGGATTGTCTCGGATTTCTCAACCGGCAAATACTTGGCCACTCCGTCGCGGCGTTTCTTGGCGAAGATAAAATGGAGCAAGCCGGGCATGACTTTTGGTTAACCCGCAATGGCCACGGCGCCGGTTTTTGGGATAATCCTGACGTGTACGGGACTTATGGCGCGCACAAGCTATCGGACTTGGCCAAGAGTTATGGCGAGTTGAATCTAACCGTTGGCGACGACGGTATTTTGTACCTTGAATAGTCTTGTTTAACCCGAAAAGAGGAGCAAAACACCATGGGGGTCAAACACATCGGCCCAGGATACCGCATAACATACCGTAATCATTACGTTTATTGTCTTGTTTAACCCGAAAAGAGGAGCAAAACACCATGGGGGTCAAACACATCGGCCCAGGATACCGCATAACATACCGTAATCATTACGTTTATTGTCTACGGCTTGCCGAAGGCATCAGGCTCGCCCTCCGAAAGTATGGTTAAACCCTACGCAGCAACCATTTAACAAGGATTTTCAAAAGCAAAACGAAACAGGAGCAATCTATGCGAGTCCCTTCAGAAAAGGAGCTCACGAACATTTTTACCGTGAGCAAGGAACGGATTCAGGCCGCGCGGTACATCATGAAAACCATTCAACTTGGCCACCAGAAACAAGCATTCCATGTTCTGAGTGCCTTACTCAGCGGCCAAGGCGTGGATCACATCCGCGCAAACGGGCAAACGGTATGCTGGTACGTGGTCCGGGAACACCCGGCAATGGACACCGTGGTGCTCGTGAAAAACAACCCCTGGAAATGGTGGATTGGCCAGTGTCAGGACTGGATGACCACACATGACAAAAAGCACGTTTCTTGACCGCTTGACCGGCCGCGAGTGTCGGCTCGTGACCGGGCACGGGATTGGAAACACACTTGTAAAGGGAGAATGAACATGGGAAATACCTACCTGCCTAAGTACCGGGTCGAGTACAAGACACAAACGGGCTTGCAATCCTGTTCATGGGATATCAAATCCCATGGGCGCCCAACTGAGAAAAACGCCGAAGCGTTTCGGATATCCATGAACCTGTCATTTTTAACAGGTGGCACGAATGCCCACCTGGCGGACTCCAAAAATGGAGTGCCACACGTTTCGAGTGTGCGAATCGTGAATCAAAGAACGGGCCGAACGGCTTGCATGGTCACAGCGCCTATGTTCGAGATAGTGGAATAGCCCTACACAGTGATTGTGTCGAAAGGTTTTTCGTTTGAAAACAGGATTGAAAACAAATGGGGGATTGCCATGGGAAATACTTCCGCAGTTAGCCGTGCTGACGCCACTCGTATCCGCAAGCACTTAGGACACGGAAAAGGTGATCGTCGTGTCAGGGTAAAACAAAATGGTGTTGTGGAGTATTGGGGTACTACTGATTTTTATGACCGTGAGCATGATTTCTGGCACTTTGGTGGATACGCGACGGAGTTACTGGCTGAAATTAAGCAGCAAAGTGAGTAAATTCCCGGATGGTCAGGATCAAAATTAAAGGAGGGCCAAGGGGATCATCATGAGCACCGATCAAGCCATAGTCTCCGACCGTACCGAACAGGTGACGTTCTATCCGAAAGCCTCGGATGGCTTCCGCACGGGCCTGTATGTCTGGCGCGGGGCGTTTGTGGATCGGGGCATCGCCAAGTCCGCCGGGTACAAGATGAGCCCGTTGCATCACGAGTACGCCACCAGTGACCAGGCCATCGCTTACCGCTTGGCACCTCGATTGCCCGAGCTTGCTGCCTTTCGGCAGCGATTGGAAATGTCCTACGCAGAGACCTCAAACTTCAAAGTACCCCTGCCCGAAGGGATGGAACTTTACCCATACCAGCGGGCCGGGGTCGAGTATGCGCATAGCCTGAAAGTTGCCTACATTGCCGACGAGCCGGGCCTGGGGAAAACAGCCCAGGCGATAGGAGTGGCCAACGTCAAGAAGGACAGGAATGTCCTGGTCGTATGCCCCGCTCACTTGCGGATCAACTGGACCAGGGAAGTGGCCCTTTGGGGGATCAACAACCCCTACACAGCAATCTTTCGGTCTTTGAAGAATAAATTACTCCGAAGTGAAACGAATCCGACCTGGACCGTGGTGTCTTACGAGGCTGCGGTCAAGCACGCGGAGAAATTGCGGGCCTTTGGTCCTTATGACCTGATGATCTTTGACGAGGCCCATGCACTGAAGGAGCCCAAGTCCAAGCGGTCCAAGAAAATCCTTGGCACCCGGTACGTCGAGCCACTGGTCAACGCCGCGGGCCAAATCCTTTTTCTGAGTGGCACCCCAGCACCAAACCGGGCGGCCGAGCTGTGGCCCATTCTGCGGGCGTGCGCACCTCACCTGATCGCCGACTGCCGGGGCTTCGAGGAGTTCGCGGACAGATTCAGCTATTTCATGTGGGACCAATATGACTACCGGGTAAAAGGTAGTCGGAATGAAACTGAGCTCGGGTTGCGGTTGCGCGCCGGGTTCATGGTCCGCAGGAGCAAGGCAGATGTTTTGAAACAGCTCCCGGCGAAGCTCCATAAAATGGTAGTTTTCGACGCTGATGCTCAGACCAAGAAGGTACTGGACAAGGAAAAACCCTTTAGCGCCCGGGAGATTCTGAACAGCGGCGTGCCGGCGGGTTCACCCCTGGCCGAAGTCCGGCGAGAAATGGGCATCGCCAAGGCCCCGTTGGTCATCGAGTACGTCAAGGGGCTGCTTAAAGACGGTGCCAAGAAAGTCGTGGTCTTCGGCTGGCACCGGGATGTGATCCAGCTTTTGACCGAGGGGTTAAAACCCTATGGCGCGGTCATGGTACTTGGTGGATTGAACGACACGAAACGCCAGGCCGCGGTGGATGCTTTCCAGAATGACGCCTCTTGCCAAGTGTTTGTTGGCAATCTCCAGGCGGCCGGGACTGGCCTGACTTTGACGAGCTCATCGAACGTGGTGTTGGCCGAGGGTTCATGGGTGCCGGGTGAGAATGAGCAGGCCGTGGACCGTTGCCACAGGATTGGCCAGGCGCATGGTGTCTACATCCATGTGTTGGTGGTCGCGGAGTCGCTGGACGCCACGATCCTGAGTTGCGCGGCTGGGAAGGCCCATGACATCGGAAAGATTCTGGACTCGAAATTGGGCATTTGAACATTTGAACACGGCTGAAATAATTAACCTTTTACCCGCTTTCACCTCATCAGCCGAAGCCCCTTCACAGCAAATAAGTCACAAGAAAACCGAAACCCCGACTCGTTCAAAAACGAGTCGGGGCTCTCTTTTGCCAGGTTAAACCCGACTCGCTTAAATTTGACCTACAACGCGTTCTAACCCTACTCCGTGACTCCAGTGTCCTCGTTACCCCTCAGAAGCCCGTGGTGCCCCCGCCAAACTAAAAGCACGGGGGCACCTGCATAACTGAGCACGGCTAAAAATCACTCGCACAGGCGAGTTCGGCCTCGGCAGTCTGGGTAGCTTCCAAATCACACTCTCCCATGCGCTTGATGATGATCTCCGTCCTGGCCTGTTCGGCGAAACGTTTTTCGCCGAAGACGGCCACGACCTGGCTGTCATCCACCCAGATGAGCCCATTCATCACGTCAAAGTAAAATTTTATCAGGTTGTCCACATCGGGTTTTTTCGTGTGGCCTTCCTCACCGTTCAGCTTCGCGGCCCGGACTTTCGCCTTATCCCCTTTCAGCGGAACGAAGTAAAAAGTGATCTGGACCTGGAGCGCGCCTTCCAGCGGCTCGCCTTTGAACTGCTGCCTGAGTTCCCATAACAACTTGCCTTCCTCGGTTTCCTGGTCCGAGTAGACGTGGCCTTTGCCGCCGCGAACGGCAAACCGGGGGCGTTTCTTTGCAATCGGTGTTCCTGGTACTACCACTGTAATCATGTTACGCTGCTCCTTTTCCGTGTATGGAACTTAACTTTTATCCTTTACCTGATATAAAATCCCTTCGATTCAAGGTAGGGTAACCCCTAGTTTTTATATCCTCCCTTTCGAGGCCGGTATTCTTCCGGCTCGGTTGGCATAGAGTTTGCTTAGCCATGTTCACACTCGGGGATGCGTAAGCTCCCGGGGGGCAGTGGTCCAGCGAAGCGGTTAAGACCCGTACCCCTACGGGGTGAACATTTGAACATTTGAACACGGCTGAATTTATTAACTTTTCTCAAAAAATGTGTACGTATGCGACGTACATTTTTCGAGTTTTTGAACACGGCTGAAATAATTGACAAATAAATGTTCAAACGCCCGGGAGCATTTTGAACATTTGAACACGGCTGAAATCATTGAATATTCCCTTTGTACGTTTCTAACTTACAACTTCTGTTTGTGCCTTTTCCGGCTTCCGTGTTCCTAATTCACAGGCAATTGTGCGCCGATTGTACGCTCCTGCTGTCTCCGACGAGAAGGATAGGACCACCCCGTCGATGACTACCGGCTCACGCAAGTACCACTCCTCAAGTCGTCGCATCAGTGTCGGGCGCGAGGGGGTCTTGGCCCCGAGAAAAGGCAGCGCCGAACCTTCAGCCAGGATGAACTCTACAACAGCATTCAGCGATTTGGATGTGCCAGGTGCCACAAAGCCCGCTATTGCCCGCATAAGCTCATCCGCGCCCTGGGTTAGGTCTTCCGTGACCTTCTCAATCTTCCCGAGTTCGACGTGCCGGAGGACGCCGATGTCGTCTGTTCCCCCGGCCAGCTTGATACCCGCGCGCTTGAACCAGACAGTCCCGCGAGTGGGGGCTATGAAGTTTGCCTTGGCATCATCCATGCGGACATAGAAGCTGGCCTGGTCCTGCGGGATGCCATACTCCTTGGCTTCCTTCTCGGTCATGGTGTTCAGTGTGTGGACAACACGTGCGGCCGAGACATTTGAGGACGCACCACGCGCGGTATCCATGTCCCCCTGACCACCTTCATTGCCCCGCTTCCGGGTATGGTGGACTATGTGGATGGCGCAGTGGGTGACGTTGGCGATCCGGCTGAGCACCGCCACCACCGAGTCGATTTGCATGTTGTCATTCTCGTTGACCCGGTGAGTCCTGACAAATGGGTCCAGGATCAGCAGGACGATCCCATGGTCACGGATGTACTTAATCATGGCATCCACGACAGCCTGGTGGACCATGAGCCCATGAGTGGGGTCATTCTTGACGAATACCAGGGCCTTCTCGTCCTGGCCGGAGCGGTAGAACAAATTCCCCAAAGTCCGCGGGTCCAGCCCATGATGGATGCAGGCCGCCACGAACTTGCGTTCGAGCTCATCAGTCGGGTCTTCTGCATTGTATAACCAGACACCGCCGGACTTGATAACCTCCATCCCGGTGAGGTTCTTGCCCGTGGCCACCGCGATTGCCTCAAGCGTGGATAAGGTGGACTTCGACCCGCCGCCCGGCGCCACCGTGACGGTCACGAACTGCGGGATAAACCGGCCCTTCATGATCCAGTCCCGGTTGGGTATGCCTTCGGGGTCGATGTCCGCGACGGAATGAGCCAGTGGCCCGCGGCCTTTACTCGCTTCCATGCGGGCCTCAAACTCATCATATGTGATCCAGCCGGGCCGCACGTCTTCTGGAGTGGTTGGGAGGACGGCTTCTTCAGGAGGAGTCCAGCAAGGGGCAAACGCTGCTTCGGCTGTCATACCTCCCGGGGCGCAGTGGTGGGCGTAGTGATAGGCGTTATTGACAATAACACCCAGCTCCTCGGCTTCCCATGGTGGTTCACAGCGGTCATTCCAAACCCTGAGCATGAGTTCCAGCCCCGTGAGCTCCGAGACGCCTTTGTCTCTCAGTACCGCAGCTACTTTGAAGGCATTGTCGTTGCCCCCGTAGCCTTCAATGGAAGGCGGTGCTGTCTCCTGAAGATAAGCCACCGAGTCCATAATATTCCAATCTTGGTCTAGGTCTATGACCGCCTCGGTCTTGTCTTCCTTCGCTTTTGGCGGTGTCTTTTTAGATAGATCAACCAGCCAGTCAGGGGCCGCTGAAAACTTCGTGCCTCGCTTTGGTGTTTTTACCCAGGTGTATTCATCACCGCATGGGTGTGGACTCGGTGGGATGATGACATAGCCACCATTCCCCCGGACATCTAGGTTTTTGCCAAGGGTAGCCACGCTGGTGCCGATGTATCGCCCATCTGTTGGCCAGGTGAAGAAGAGTTGCCGGCCACCACTCCCGGTTCGCTGTTCCACGGTGTCAGGAAGTGGTGAATTTGATTCTTCCAACGCTGCCAAAGAGGCCATGCCATCCGGCAAGTCAATGTCCAGAACCCAGACACCAGATCGAGGCCCTGTGGCCAGTCCTATCATCGCATCAGGCCAGCGGGTCCACCATGCGGTAACTTGCTGCTGGTCTGATGTGGCAGCGTAGCAACCACCGAGGACATAGGGGCTTTTTGCCTTATAGGGTTTTAGCTCCTTTCTCTTGGCCTCTGCCGTCTGGGTCAACCGCTGCTGGAAGGCCTCGGGTTCTTCATCCAGTCGGTGACAAGGGAATATGGGCCATCCCCTAGCCGCGTATTTAATTGCTTCCTTGAGCAGCTTGTTCGTTTGTTCTGGGCCCATGATCTACCTGACCCATATTTGTTTCGTATTACCAGACATATAAGCTACTCAGCTTCCAAGTTTTTCACGATCTTCAGCGGCTTCCCAGCCTCATCATACCGTATAGGGTCCAGCAGATGCAGGACATGCACCCCCTCGACCAACGCGACCTTCCGGGCTGACTCATACGAGGGTCGCCCCCGGTGAGAAATTATGGCGCAGTATTGCGCGTAGGACAGCCCCACCCTGGCGGCTTTCTGCCGCGCGGACAATTTCTTCTTGTTCATGAGGAGGATACCTACCCCCAGTCAAGATCGTTGTCACTAAAAATTATTGCGAAACAACACAAATTTTGTCTCCTAAAAAGAAACTTTTTGTTTGACAGGAGCAAAAATAATGATAATGAGGGGCCGAACACATGCGAGTGTCAACTTTAATTTCCCGAGGAGACAAGCCATGAAGATCAAGAGAAAAGGACGGACGCCGGACCAGCTCCACTCGGAGTGGTACGAAGCGTTTTTGAAGGTTATTGAGGAGAATCCGCGGATCAAAGACCCGGCCTATGTCGCGTGGCTCGCGCAGCTCTCTTTTGTCGCCATGGAGAAAGGACTGAAAGCTCCTGACATGGCCACCAACCTCGGTGTGTCCCGCTCTCATGTCTACCAGCTCTTTGATGGGGTATATACCGCCCGGCAGGATGTCATGGAGCGCGCAGCAATGAAGATTGGCGCGTGTTCCATAGAGGAGTTCCGGCAGCGTGGTTATGACCTGCTTGGTGGCCAGGAAGCCGTGGAAAAGATCATGCGCTTCATCTACATTAAGAAGATGGTGGCCGGGGTTTCTCAGGACGGACAAGTCATCACTGAAGAGAGTTACACCCAGGATATCTGGTTGCCCCGTGAGCAGTACCAGAGTTCCTGGGGCCCAATGGCCAAGCTCGCCATGATAACCAACGATTGGGGGGTCTTCCTGGTGAATCTGGAGACATCCGCTGCGGCTATTTCTGGCACCCATTATGCTCTGGTTCTTACCCCAGAAGGAACCCTGTCTCGGGTGGAAACCTGTAAAGTGTCTGACAATTCCATGATTCGTGGGGTGTTTATTGAGCCCCCCTCAACCGGGTGGCGCGTGTCCCCCACGGATTCCAGGGTGACTGAGGCCAAACGCTTGGCTGAGGCTCAGGCTCAGGAGGCAATGCGCTTAGCCAAGGTCGAGGCTCTGGAAGCAAAACACAAACGCTTGGCTAGGCGTTCGGCTGCGGTCGAGGCTCTGGAAGCAAAACACAAACGCTTGGCCGAACGCTTGGCTAGGCGTTCGGCTGCGGTCGAGGCTCTGGAAGCAAAACACAAACGCTTGGCCGAACGCTTGGCTAGGCGTTCGGCTGCGGTCGAGGCTCTGGAAGCAAAACGCTTGGCCAAGGCCAAGTTGTGGGAGGCCAAGCGTTCACTCTTGGTTGAAGCCCTAGAAGCCAACAAGGGGAACCGGATGCGCACAGCAGAAGCCTTGGGTATCAGCTACCCGGCGCTCCAAGGCAGACTCAAGAGGTTTGGGCTAGTAAAATGATACGCGGGCTGTGGTATCACCTGGTTTGTAAAGTTTGGTTATATAAATACCCGTTATTCAACGATATTATTAAAATGTCGCGCCCTGTTTTAAGAAAAGTAGCTTTGGTTATAGAAATTAGCTTGACAGAAAGTCTTGTTTAACAATATTTAAGGGTCGTGAGCGGCGGGTGTGCCGGCGGGGTTAAACTTAAAGTAAGAACAGAGTGAGGCGCTTTGTCAAACCCAAGCAAGCAATGCGAGTAATGATAACCTTTAAATCTAAGATGCCAGTACGAGTAAAAAAACACTTTAAATCTAGAACGGGGTTGCGAGTAAACGGATAACTGAAACCCATAAAGCCGATGCGAGCGATTGCCTATTTTAAACCGAAGCCCAGAGTGCGAACCCCAACCCTCTAATTAAAAGGATCAGAACATGAAACCAACAAGCCAGGAAAACATCGAAGCGATCAATTACTTGAAGTTCATGGTGCGCACTTACGATGGCATCACAGACCTCATCACCGGGACCAAGCAACGCCTTCTCCAGATGAACCCCGAGGTAAACCCCAAGAATGACTTCTTGCTCGGAGGCGAGAATGGCACGAAGGGTCTTGAGGCTGTCAAAGGGGCCCTCGTCCGGCGCATGGAAAAGGAGCTGATCCATTGGCCCTTGTGGACCCAATGGCTGAAGCAGGTCCCCGGCATCGGACCTTCCTTTGGGGCCAAGCTCATTGTCATGTACTACTACAAGTTCGTGCCGGTGTGTGAGTGTGGCACGGGGTTGATAAAGCAGGAAGGCACCTTCTGGTGCGAGACCTGCCAGAAGAGTTCCAAAGGTGAGGGCAACACGAAGTACAAGGTCGTCGAACGTGACTTCCCCTGCATCTCCTCCTGGTGGAAGTTCATGGGCGTCCACTGCGATGCTGAGGGCCGGAAGCCTAAGCGTAAAGCTGGAGTGGTATGCGACTGGTCTACCGCCGGCCGTACCTTGGCCTACCTTATTGGGACATCCTTCATGAAGCTGTCTCCGGAGAAGTGCCTGTATCGGGACTTCTATGACGCCCGGATTGTGAAGCGGTTGAAGACCCACCCGGACGCCACGAAGATGCACCGCATGAACATGGCCAGAAATGAGGCCGGGCGCCTGTTCTTGGCACACATGTGGACCGTGGCACGGACACTCGATGGAAAGCCGGTGTCGCTGCCCTACGCCTTCACGATCATGGGGCACAGCGAAGACCACTACATCAAGCCCCCGTACTTTGAAGGCGTTGCTGAAAAAGCGGCGTAGGAACTTTTGAGTAAGCACAGACATAAAACCTAATCTGTGCGTGCGAGTAAATCGAGGTGTTAAACCTAGTGTGGTCGTGCGAGTAACTGCGTAATTGAAACCTAAAGGATATATGCGAGTAATTGGTGAATTTAAACCTAATCAAAAATTGCGAGTAAAGAGTGGAATTAAATCTACCAACTCTGTGCGAGTAAATAAGCCTTTAAAACCTAATCGGGTGCTGCGAGTAAGAGCTGGATTTAAGCCTATGTATAAAATGCGAGTAACGCAATGCATTAAACCTACGGGATAACTGCGAGTAAAACGGGATATTAAGCCTATCCTTACCTTGCGAGTAATTGAACACCTTAAACCTAGAGCGGGACTGCGAGTAAGGCAAACCGTAAAACTTATTTTGGGAATGCGAGTAAGGCAAACTGTAAAACTTATTTTGGGACTGCGAGTAAGGCATTCCTTAAAACTTATTTCAGGCATTCGAGTAATTCATGGCGTTAAACCTAATCAAAAATTGCGAGTAAAGGTAGCTGTAAAACCTAGCGTGGAGTTGCGAGTCAGGTTTGTGGTTAAACCTAGTGTGCCCCTGCGAGTAAATTGGCGTTTTAAATCTAGAACCGAACTGCGAGTCAATCAACCTGTTAAACCCAAAAAGCCCCTGCGTCTAAAAACCCTTTAACAAACCGGAGCAAGAAAATGGATACCAAGAAGACAATGAGCCTCACAGAGTTAAAGTCTCTTTACAATGACTCGGACATCCAATCAATTGAAACCGCGGTGGAAGCTGGCCGCTTGGCCGCGAACAGCGCACAGCGCCAGTTCATCAGTGCCCTCTTCTATCTGGAGCGCACCTCTCGTTTCAAGGAGAGCCCGGGCCATAGGGGCTCTGATTTCTCGACGTATCTGAAGGATCGCTTCAACCTGACCTTCGCCTTCTACAATAGCCTGCGCCAGGCCTTCTTTCTCTTCCCCGAGGAGTCAGAGCAGTTCGGTAGCGGCTTCGTGGTCCGGGCGCTCCGTCGCTGTGGGGAAGAGAAGATGCCCAAGGTGTTTGCGGCCATCCAGTCCGCCCAAGACAAGCGCAAGTCCCCCGTGCCCGCGGCCATCCTTGACTCTGTTCTGACCCGCTTCGCCAAGGCGACCGCGCCCATCACGAAGCAGGTCAACGACTGGCAGGCGATGTACCAGAAGGAACACGAGGTGCGGCTGCTTCTGGAGGAGGAGAACAGGGAGCTGAAGGAGCAGGTTCAGAAATTGAAGGCCACGGTCACGAAGGCCAAGAACCCCAAGCCTTTCCATGCTGCCCGCGCTGTGGTGTGCTAAACCCCTTGACCATTTGTCGTGTTTAACCATATTCATTAAACCAATAAATCACGGAGCCATCCATGGAATCCCCGATTGCCCCACCCTTGCGGCCGTCGAATGGTAGGAACCCCTTCTGCATTGTGCCCGACCCGGCGGCGTGTGACCCGTGTATGGCCCGCATCCGGGGCATGGTGCTCCAGAATTGGAAAGGACTTGACGAGACGAGGCGGTCATCCATTGTTGAATGGGTCCAGGAATAGAAAATTATAACACGGAGAAAAGAATCATGGAAACGAAGGGAGCAGAGAAGCTCGGGTACAAGTTCCGGGACAAAATTACCGGCTTTACTGGGATTGCCACGGGGTTTGTCCAGTACATTTCCGGCTGCAATCAACTTCTGATTGCCCCAGAATGCGGTGCGGACGGTGCCCTGCGTGATTCAAATTGGTTTGATGAGCAACGCATGGTGCAAGTATACCAGGAACGAGTGGCGCTTGATAATAGCCACACACCTGGCTTCGATACCATGGCCCCAAAGAGGTAATAACCGTGGCCAAACAGAAGAAAAGCAAAATGACGTATGCAGAACGTGAAGCTGAACACCGAGGGCTTGCCAGCCAGCGGAAAAAGGACTTCATCAATGGGTTCCTCCGTGCGCATGGGTACAATAAGGCCCAAGCTGCGGGCTTTGGCTTCGGGCGCCGCAGTCTGAAGCGCCGGACGACATACCGGGTTATCCGGTCAGGGCTTCTGGTCAATCATGTTCGAAACCGCTGCCGGCCTCAGTAAACATAAAAGTCTTGTTTAACGAAACAACAGGAGACACGAAATGCTAGGACAAATTGATTTGCTCGTGAACAGCTTCGTTCGCGGGGTGGACGCCCTGGAGCGCATTGCTGGTGCGCTGGAGAAGACCGCTGAAATCCAGGATCGCACAATCATGAACTTCAGTGAAGCACTCACACACAACTCTGACCCCGATGCCCAGGAACTTGTCAGCTCCAGCGTGGCCGAGGTCAAGATCGTTGGCGAATCCGGCCCTGAACTCCAGGCCACCACCTCGGAAGATGCCAAGCGCAACCGGCCCACCAAAGAGGAGATGACCGCGCTGCGGAACAAGGCCATCGCTGCTGTCGAAGCCTCCGGCCTGGATATGGGTGACATCGAGGCCCAGCTCAAGGCCAACTCAGACAAGTGGTCCACTCGCCAGTGTGAGAAGGCTCTGGAACTGGCCGCTGCTGCGAATCCCGTCGCGGGAACTCCCGAGTTGCCTACAGAGGAAGAAGGCCCCGCGCACAGCGCAGCCACCACCCCGCCGGCCGAAGAAGTCATCACGCAGCCGGACCAATGCAGCATCACTGTAGCCCTTTCCGCTTTCATCCGGGCCCAGGCCACCGGCAAGCCCCTCACTTTGAATGATGCGGAGGAGCTCATCAAGAACGTCACTGAGAACAAGCCCCCCAAGATCGAGGTGGCCCGCGCATACCTGGCCTCCTGCGTCAACAATGGGGTGTTGACCAAGGACCGCGCCATGGAGTTGATCCGTTTGCGTGGAATTCAGCCCGGCATGACCCCGGAGCAGATCGCCAAGGTCACGCTGCCGGTGATGGACCCTTGTTTATGGATCGCTGTGGTCCATGACATCGCTCGTGAAGGTGGGGTGCAGTAGCCATGGCAGAGAATAACCAAACCAAATCCGGGATCAGCACACTCAGCCTGCTCGGCGTGGCCTTCGTAGGTCTTAAGCTGTGCAACGTGATTGATTGGTCCTGGTGGTGGATTACGCTGCCTTTCTGGGGTGGATTGGGGTTGGTAATCCTGCTTCTGATCCTCGTGGGGCTGATCGCGCTGCTCACCCCCGATGGGAGGAAATAACCATGCTCTGTACCGCCGAAGAAGCCAAAACGAAGTGGTGTCCCCAGGCGCGGACAACCAGCGAGACGAACACTGTTGGGGTGACCGTTAACCGATGTTTCGCTGAGGGTAGTCCTGACCCAGATTGTCTCTGCCTCGCCCGGGGCTGTATGCTCTGGGCCGAACCCGAAGATGCAAACCTCATCATCGGTGCCAAATACTTTCCGAATACCCCCGTGGGTTTCTGTGAAAACGAAGAGGGAAACCTGGAACGCATTATCCCCCTCGGATACTGCTCCCTGGGGTGCTACTAGCCATGCCCACAACAAACCCAACCCCTGACCATTACCCGCTTTCAGCCAGTGCGTCGAAGCGGTGGATCAATTGCCCCAGGTCCCGGGCGCTCGCGGCCCAATTCGCCAACAAGTCAACCGTCTTCGCCCAGGAAGGAACCGCAGCCCATACCCTTGGGGAACTGTGCTTTAAGGAGGGAAATGACGCTTCGGATCATCTTGGCCATGTCATTGAAGTTGAAGGCAATTCATTTGAAGTGACCGAAGAAATGGCCGAGGCCGTCCAGGTCCGCCTGGACTTCATTCGGGATACGCTCAAGGAGTTCCCAGGAGCGGAACACCGGGTGGAGCACAAGTTCACGCTTCCTGAAATCCACCCCGAGCTGGGGGGAACCGCCGATGATGTGATTGTCATTCCCTTCCATAAACTGATCGTGTCCGACTACAAGCACGGCCGCGGCGTGGTTGTGGGTGCCGACGAAAACACCCAGGCCATGATCTATGCCGTGGGCGCGGCGTGGCTCGAAGACCTGGAAGAGGTCGAGATCGTGATTATCCAGCCTCGTGGTGGCCGCAAAGATGGCGGCGTGCGCCGCTGGACCACCACCCGGACGGCCCTCATGGCCTGGGCCATGAACACCCTGAAACCCGCTGCTTATGACACCGAGAACCCCAACGCTATTTGTAAGGCTGGCGATTGGTGTGTGTTCTGCCCTGCCTCTGCCATGTGCCCTGAGCTTCGCAAGACCACTATGAAGGCCGCCGAGATCGCTTTTGATGACGACTTCTTGCCCGTGGCGACCACACACGTCCTCCCGGACCTGACAACCATGACCCCCGAGCAGGTTTCCCGGCTGCTCACCCTGGCTGAGATCGTTGAGCCCTGGTTTAAGAACGTCAGGGAGTTTGGACGGGAGGGTCTGGAATCCGGGAAGTTCATACCCGGCGAAGATGGCTTCGAGTTCAAGATGGTGCAAGGTCGCGCCGGCAACCGCAAATACGCGGACGAGAAGCACGCTACGAGCATCCTGATGAACCACCTGAAGCAGGAGGCCCTGGACGTGAGGGTCAAGTCCCCCGCCCAAGCTGAGAAGGCGCTGAAGGCCCTCGCTGATTCCGGCAAGAGCCGGGACTTAAAGTCAGCGAAAGACGTGCGCGCGGTTCTCAATACCTTAACCGTGCGGCCCGAGGGCAAGCACGCCATGGTTCCCTTGGCTGACCCAAGGCCAGCTATCGCTTTGGCCGCGAGTGAAGTGTTCGATGCAGATTTCACCGAAGTGGAACCCGGCGCACCACTGGCCGTTGCTTCAGCGGATGACTTCTAACCCCAGTTTGTCTGGTTTAACAAAACAAAACAGGAGAAACACGAAATGTCTACCGAACCCATTGTCACCCCGTTCTTCCGTCTGAGCTTCCCCACCGTGTTCAAGCCCAGGGCGGTTGCGGGTTCCGACAAGGAAACCTTCTCAATCCAGATGATCTTCATCGACCAGGCCCCCTTCTATCCCAAGGGTGAGGATGGCGGGATCACCTGTCCCGGCGGAATGGACCCGGCCATGTTCGAGAAGATCAAGGCCGATTACGCCAAGGACCCGACCCTGGCCATCCAGCTTCGCCGCGCGGCCGTCACCGCCTGCAAGGAAAAGTGGGGCGACGACAAGACCAAATGGCCCGGCATTCTGCGCGCCATTGACCCGCTGACCCATGTGTCCATGAACGGCAAGGATGGCTGGCCCATCCGTGACGGCAACACCGTCTCCTGGGACGGGTTCAAGGGTGTTTTCTTTGCCAAGGCCGGGGCCAACGCCGACCGCAAGCCCGGTGTCGTGGACGCCATGCGCAACCACATCACCGAGCCGAGCAAGGTCTATGGCGGCCTGATCGCCCGGGCCCAGATCAACGCCTTCGCCTATGAGCACAAGACTGGCGGCCCTGGCGTGTCCTTCGGGCTGAACCACCTCCAGATCATCAAAGACGATGGCACCCGCTTCGGCGGCGCGGCTGGCCCGGTCGAGGAAGCCTTCGGCGCCTGGAACGATGGGTCCATTGACCCCAACGCCGCCGCGGCCACTGGCGTCGTGTCCACCGAAGACTTCTAATTTGTCTTGTTTAACAGAACAAAATAAGGATGAATAAGATGCCCATCAGCAACACCCCCACCGTCATAAAGCCCGAGCTGGCGAAGCGCGTGGTGGCGCGCCTGAAGTCTGAGGGAACCATGTTCCCGACCGCCATGGCGGTCACCCACGTCATGGAAGCCATCGGCGCTGAAATCCACTCGGCCCTGATGGAGGGCGAGAACGTCATGCTCCTTGGTCTCGGTGTGCTCACCTTAACCACGCGCAAGTCCCGCCCTGGCAACAACCCCCTGACCGGCGCCGCGCTGACCATCCCGGCCATGTACACGGCCAGACTCAAGGTCAGCATCAGCCTGAAGCGCGATCTGAAACTCAAGATGGCAGCCGACGAGAAGAACGCGGCTTAAAGTCTCCTCTGTTTGATGAACGGTCCCGGAGCGTCTGTTCCGGGACTGCTTCAAACCAAGGAGGTTAGCGTGAGAGTCAACAGAGAGGACATTCTTTTCTTCACAGTCATAGGTGGCTTGGTTGGTCTTATCCTTTTGATGGTTGCATCAGCCATTTCTAACGTCATGATTGCATACCATGCGATCTTTGGTGGCTAGTATGGCGGGTCACACCAAACACAAATTCGACATGGAGTTCATCCGCGAAACGGACATGGCCATTCTAACCCTCTTCGAGGGAACCGAATACTGGCTCCCAAAATCTCAAATCGACTGGATAGGCGCGGCAGAAGAAGGCGATGAAATAGAAGTATCCATCCCGGAATGGCTGGCTGAAGACAAGGAGCTTATCTGATGGGCAACATAAATACAGCTTTAGAAGCTCTCACATTGGCGAATGAGCTATCCGTCCAGAAGGGCATCACAGTGAAGCTGGCCCTGGATATGCTGGTATGCGTCGAACCCTGGCTCCCAATCCATGTGGTCATGGCACTCTATGCCTTGGGCAACCTGGATAAAGTCACGGTGATGCAGCGCGTCCAGACGGAACTTGGGAATGTTCTGCGCAATGCGGAACTGCTTCGCATCCATGGTGACGCGCTGGCTGGGATAGCCAATTCGTTGATGGCTGGTTCAGTTTCTTTTGGGAGTGAGAAGAAGGAAACGGTGCAGTAGGTGGGCCTCCGGTATTTGTCCCTGTTCAGTGGCATAGAAGCCGCCACGTTGGCCTGGGCACCTTTGGGGTGGGAAGCCGTGGCTTTCGCGGAGATAGAACCCTTCCCCTCTGCGGTATTGGCCCATCGCTTTCCGAACATCCCAAACCTCGGGGACATCACCAAGATCACCGAGGAAAGGGTAAAGCAGCTCGGCCACGTTGATCTTATAGTAGGCGGCTTTCCTTGCCAGGACTTATCCGTCGCCGGAAATAGAAGAGGACTTGTTGATGCTAAAACAGATACCCCAACCCGCAGTGGTTTATTCTTTACGGCTATGGATATTGTTCGGTTTGCCCGTAAGCATTGCGACCTCCGGTTCTTACTCATCGAGAACGTCCCCGGCCTCTTCTCCAGTAAACAAGGTGCAGACTTTGCGGCTGTACTTGGAGAAATGGTTGGCTGCGGAATCCCCATTCCAGAAAAAGGGTGGCAAAACACCGGAGTTGCTATCGGCCCTGACGGGTTCGCAGAGTGGAGCTGTATGGACGCACAGTTCTTCGGAGTTCCGCAACGACGCCGCCGCGTGTTCGCTCTCGCAGATTTTGGAGACTGGTCCAATAGACCCCCGATTCTTTTTGAGTCCGAAGGCCTGCGCCGGGATTCTGCGCCGAGCCGAGAAACGGGGAAAGAAGTTGCCGGAGATGCTGCACCGTGCGTTAGAGCAGGCGGCAATAACACCGGAGGGGACCGACCCTATGGGACAGATGTAGATACCTGTGACAGCCTCCAAGTCGTAGCTTTCGGTGGCAACAACTGCTCCGGCCCCATTGACGTGGCCACGGCGCGCACCTCCCATGCGGGACCGCATGGGAGGCTGGACTTCGAGAGCGAAACCTTCTGCGTTACGCACAGCCTTCGCGGCGAAGGCTTCGATGCCTCTGAGGATGGAACCGGCCGGGGCACGCCTCTGGTTCCGGTGGCCTTTCCCGCCAACCTGTCCGGTACGCAATGCGCCAGCACGGAAGACCTCTCACCCTCGATGGGCAGCAAGAACTCCGTGGCCGTGGCTTTTGACACCACGCAGATAACCAGTGCAACGAATAGGTGCAATCCAAAGCCTGGCGACCCCTGCCACCCCTTGGCCGCCGGAGTGCATCCCCCCGCCATTACCTTCGAGCCGCGCTTCGCCCGCAATGACCGCGGAGGCCCGGCCGGGATCGTGAACGCGCTGAAGGCCGAGGCGGGGAAGACAGGGCGCGGCGACGCCGCGCCCTGCTGTGTCATCGCCATGCAAGTGAGAAGATTAACTCCAGTCGAGTGCGAGTTTTTGCAGGGGATGCCCCGCAACCACACACTTATTCCATGGCGCGGAAAACCTGCTGAACTCTGTCCTGATGGACCACGATACAAAGCAATAGGAAACAGTTTCGCGGTTCCGGTTGTCCGTTGGATTGGCCGCCGCATAAACATGGTGCTCGCAAGGATGAAGGAACTGAAATGCGCTTAACACTGGACTACGAAACCCGAAGCCCCTGCGATCTGAAGAAATGTGGCGAGTGGGTTTACGCCGAACACCCTTTTACAGAGATCATGTGCTGCGCCGTGAAAGTGGATGGCGGAACGCCAAGAATCTGGGTGCCTGAATGGGCCGAGCGCATCCTGCGCACAGACCCGCCAGAAGGCACTGACTTTGCGGACCAAATTCTGGAGGATGATGACCTTTTTGACCTCCTCCGCAAGGCCGACGAAATTGAATGCCACAACGCGGGCTTCGAGCGCGCGGTTTGGTCCTGGTGTGCCACCCGCAAGTATGGCTGGCCCGAACCTGACCCCAAGAAGCTCCGTTGCTCCCTGGCCAAGTGTGCCTACCACGCCCTGCCCCGCTCTCTCGACCAGGCGGCCAAGGCCCTGGAGCTCCCCATCCAGAAAGACATGGCCGGCAACCGGCTCATGATGAAAATGTGCAAGCCCAGGAAACCGCTGAAGAAGGAGCGCGCGGAACTTGAGGCAGCAGGATGTCTGGTTAAACCCGATGGAATGATCGAGCCTCCTTATGGCGCTCCTGCGTATTACCTCTGGCACGAGAAGCCCGAAGACATCGTGCGCCTGTGTGAATACTGCCTCCAGGACGTTGAGACGGAGCACGCGGTATCCCAGGCGCTTCCCGACCTTCCTGCATCCGAACTTAAAGTGTGGCAACTGGACCAGGAGATCAACGCCCGGGGCATACAGATTGACCAGGCCTCGGTGAATGTCTTCATCTTGGAGATCGGAAAGTACGAGGAGAAGCTGCTCGCTGAGACCAAGGTCCTGACCAGCGGCGCGGTGGACTCCCCCAAGAAGATTGACAAGAGCTTGAAGTGGCTGGCCCTGATGGGTGTGGGGCTGGTGGACCTGACCAAGAACAGCGTGGCCGAGGCCTTAATGAGGGGGGGCTTGCCAGAACATGCTCGACGCTTTCTGGAGATACGCCAGCAGCTCGGCCGGGCCAGCACGGCCAAGTATGACGCGCTGCGCCGGGCCGCGTCCTCGGATGGACGTATCAGGGGGACGATGAGGTATCATGGCGCAGCCACGGGAAGATTCAGTGGCCGCATATTCCAGCCACAAAATCTCCCGCGTGGCCTATTTTCTGACATAGAACACTGCGTAGCAGCAGCCCACGAGAACGGGTTCGATGACTGGTTCACCACCCTCTTCGAGGACACCCTTGGGGCGGCGTCAACGTGCATCCGGGGGATGCTGATAGCCAAGCCCGGCCATGACCTCATCTCTGCGGACTTCTCCTCCATCGAGGCCCGGGTCAACGCCTGGATCGCAGGGGAAGAATCCGTGCTTGAGGCATTTTGGAACAAGCAGGACATATACAAAATAGCTGCGGCGCAGATGTTCAACAAGACTGCCCCGGAAGTCACGAAAGCAGAAAGGCAGATCGGGAAGACAGTAGAACTCGCATGTATCGCTGAAGACGAACAAGTTTTAACTGATGCTGGACTTGTTCCTATCCAACACGTCACAATTAACATGAAGGTGTGGGATGGAACCGCGTTCGTTGCTCATGATGGTGTTATTTCCAGGGGTATTCGTTCCGTTATTACTTACCAAGGTCTCACAGCAACAGAAGACCATACCGTGTGGGCCAGTCCCGGCATCCTCGGGGAATGTCAGCAAGTACAGCTTGGATTCGCCGCCTCCTGCGGACAACATCTCCTTCAATCAGGAGCAGGTGGGACGCCGCTACGGGTGGGTGGAGATAATATCCCCGGAGCGCAGATACCACCGAGGTTGGGCGGAAGTGTATGTGGCTGTTCGCTGCACAGGATGTGGGAAAACGGGCTGGACATTTCTAGGCAATTTAACTCGGGGGATAAGCAAAGGTTGTCAAGCGTGCTCTCAACCTCGGAGGGTTCCGCTCTGGCTCACAAAACGGATGACCTCCGCAAAGAGTCGATGCCAGAACACCAAGGACCAAGGTTGGCCGAACTACGGCGCCAGGGGGATTCAATTCAAGTTCCCCACAGTTCTGCAAGCTGCACTCTGGATTCAGGAAACCTTGGGGCTGCACAGGGAGATGGAACTGGATCGGATAGACAACAATGGCCATTACGAGCCGGGGAACCTGCGGTACATTACCAGAAGGGAGAATCAGCGCAACCAACGCCGATCGAAGATAACTACCCCCGATGCAGAATGGGCGACGACCAGCAGCCCCTACAGTCTCGGGAGAACGACCAAGTATCTTCTGGCGGGGTATCCGAAGGAGGCCATCATAGGTTTGGCGTACAAAGCAGTTCTGGACAAACGGAAGGGCTGGGAGAGGATACGCCTCCGACTCGCACAGCTCGGGTATACGATATCCTGAACGCTGGCCAAAGAAACAGGTTCACAGTCTCCGATTGCCTCGTCCATAACTGTGGGTACCAAGGAGGCGTTGGAGCCTACGCGGCCATGGCCAAGAACTATGGCATAGACCTCGAATCCCTCCCAGAACACATCTTCCCCCTCACCCCCTACGGAGTCATGGAACAGGCCACCAAGACCGCACTCAACTACGTCAAGAAGAACCCCGGAGTCATGTCCCACGACGCGGCCACTGCCTGCGACATAATCAAGCAGCTCTGGCGCCAGAAGCGTCCGTACATCGTTGCTCTCTGGGCTGGGCTGGAAGAGGCCTGCATCAATGCCGTGCGCGAGCCGGGGAAGGTCTGGGGTTATCGGAGCATCAAGTACCTGTCCGATGGCCGGTTCCTCCGGTGCAAACTCCCCAGCGGCCGGTGCCTCCATTACTACAAGCCTGATGTCAAAGAGAAGGAAACCCCCTGGGGCCAGAAGAAGGCTGTGGTGACGTTTTGGGGTCTTGATAGCATGACAAATAAATTCATGCCGCATCATCTATATGGTGGATTGTTATGCGAAAATTGTACCCAAGCAGCCAGCCGGGACATCCTCACCGACGCCCTGATTCGCTTGGAAGACCACGGCTATCCCCCGGTCATCCATGTCCATGACGAAGCGGTGTCTGAGGTGCCCATCGGCTTCGGTTCGGTCGAGGAATACGAGGCCATCATGTCCGAGCCTCCGGCTTGGGCCGTTGGGTGCCCGATTGCTGCCGAGGGCTACCGTGCAAATAGGTACAAAAAATGAGCCTGTTAATCCACCTACACGATGCAGACGGGGGCAAGTTTCCCAACTTGGCCCTTATGAAGCTGTCCGCTTGGCACAAGGCCAAGGGAGACACCGTGGGGTGGTACGAGCCCTTGCTGTGGGCGGATATGGTCTACTCTTCCAAGGTGTTCACTTGGACTCCAGAGGATCAGCAGCTTTTCAGCGGTGTGCAGCGTGGGGGCACTGGCTACGGCCTGGAAACGTGGTTGCCGGATGAAGCTGAACACTCCATGCCTGACTACGGGCTCTACAGTTCCACGCACTCGCAGGGGTTCCTGACCCGTGGATGCCCCAACGCCTGTCCCTGGTGCATCGTTCCCAGCAAGGAAGGACAGATCAGGCCACACGCTGACGTTGAGGAGTTCCTGGCCCACAAGGATGTGGTGCTCATGGACAACAACGTCCTGGCCCACCCTCACGGGATTGAGCAGATTGAGAAGATGGCCCGGCTTGGGGTCAAGGTAGACTTCAACCAGGGCCTAGACGCACGGCTGATTGATGATGGGATCGCCCGCCGGCTTGCAGCCCTCAAGTGGCTGTCTCCCCTGCGCTTGGCCTGTGACCGCAAAGGGCAGATGGAGAGCATCCAGAAGGCCGTAACGCTCCTGCGCTGGCACAACGTAACCCCCCGCCGATACTTTGTTTACACGCTGGTAAAGGACATCCCTGACGCGCTGGAGCGGATTCGGTTTCTCAAGGGCATGGACCTTGATCCGTTCGCCCAGCCGTACAGGGATTTCACAACCAATGCGGAACCAGAACCGGAGCAAAAGGCGTTCGCCCGGTGGGTGAACATGAAGGCCGCTTATAAGACGACCACATGGGAACAATACAGAGACGCGAGGAAAGCAGCATGAAACGAATCTATCTGGCCGGGCCCTACACCCACGATGACGAGGCAATCCGAAACAGTCGCGCGGAGGCGTTAAGTGCCAAGGCCGCAGAACTCATGCTTGAAGGGCATGTGGTCTTCAGCCCCATAACCCACGGCCACGCTCTGCTCCCCTGGCTCCCGTTCTCTTGCAGGACTTGGGAGTTTTGGGGCGCCCAAGACAAGGTTCACCTTGAAGCCTGTGACCAGTTGCGCGTCCTCTGTCTCCCTGGCTGGGAACACTCCCGCGGCGTGAAAGACGAGATCAAGTGGGCTCGGGAGAGTGGGAAAACGATCATCTTCCATCAGCCATAAATGACAAACCCCCGCACAGACAATCTGTGCGGGGGCAGGATCAAGAAACACGAAACATGAGCGGTGCCAGGAGCCCTATTGATAGGCGAATCGGCCGAGGTGGTCAAGAGGGTAAACGGCTCAAAGAAACTCAGGAGGAAACCATGCTCATCATTGACCCATCACATGAAATCCTGGCCATGCACATCGACCCGGCCCTGATCGAACTGGCTGGACGTACCTGCTACAAGTCTGAGGCTAAGGGGACTTGTTCCGCGCCGAAAGACTCTATGGGGGTAGTGGCTGAGGGTTCCTGTGCTGCAAATGGTGCCAACCCTGACAATGACAGTTGCTCTGGGTGCTCTTTACACCCACCCAGCCAGTTCATCTGTATGCTCCTCAAGCGTGGCCATGAGTCCGTCCTGGAACACTCCATGATGTCCGTGCGCTTCATCACGAACCGCGGCGTCACCCACGAGATCGTGCGCCACCGGCTCTGCGCCTTCAGCCAGGAAAGCACCCGATATGTGAACTACGAGAAGAAGGGGCTGGTGGTAATCCGGCCGGTGTGGTGCGGCGAGGCCCTGCTGGGTGAGTGGCCTTTGCGCAGAGACGAGTGGAACGAGGACCACGAAGCCGCCGTGTCAGACGGTGGTGACTACGCATGGCTGAACGCTATGAATTACGATGAGATGAAGTACCTGGGCCTCCTTGACGCCGGCTGGCGCCCCGAGCAGGCCCGCGAGGTGCTGCCCAACTCCACCAAGACGGAGATTGTCGTCACGGCCAACGCCCGGGAGTGGCGCCACATCTTCAAGCTGCGCACGGCCCCGGCCGCCCATCCTGAAATGCGCCGGATCATGACCCCGTTGCTCAAGGAACTGAAGCGCGGCGATGAGGCGGTTCTGTTTGAAGATATTCAGGTGAAGGAGGATTCCAAATGATTATTGCGCTCAGCGGGAAAATGGGCTGTGGAAAGACCACCCTGGCGGATGAACTGCTCCAGATTCGTCCAGGGCACAGAATCTCCTTCGCGGATGCTCTGAGAGAGGAAGTGGCGGCGTTGCTGAACGTGTATCTCCGGGACGTTTACACCCAGGAGTTCAAGTCTGAGGAGTTCCAAATCGGCAACCGGCGGATGACTGGCCGGGAAATCCTCCAATGGTGGGGTACGGAAATCCGCCGGGCCTCTGATAAAGACTACTGGAGCCGCAAGATGGCCGAACGCTGCCAGCTCATGCCCGGATGCTTTCTTGTCGTGGATGACATGCGGTTCATGTCAGAACTTGAAGTCATGCGAGACCTCCACGCCATCTGCATCCGCATCAACCCCCACGAGAATTGGACGCCCGGCCCGAGTGCCAACCACGCCAGCGAAACAGACCTCGATGAGTACACTCTCTGGGATATGGTGGTTTCGCTGGGATACGGGAAGATAAGGGAATGTGCCGGGCGGATCATGAGTTACAAGGACGCTACAGGATGAGTGCCTTCACCGCCCTGGCCCTAGCCGTCCAGATAACCGCATACATCCCCGGCCACCACACGGGAACAATCGGCGTTGATGGCAACCCGATCCTGCCGGGGCTGACTTGCTCTGTCAGCCAGGACATGGCGCATCTTCAAGGGAAATGGATCATCATTCGTGGCTACGGCCCTCGGTTCGTAAACGACTTCATGGCCAAGGGCCGGAAGCAAAGCATCGACCTCTGCGTGGCGGATATGGCCGAAGCCCGGGAAGTGGCCCGGCAGAAGTCCGAAATCATCGGGGTGAGCCAGGACACCTACGAGAGAAAATCTTTAACCAAAGCGAAAAAACCTGTTGACTAGAAATCTTGTTTAACAATACAAAGGCTTCAACGAAACGAAACACGAACCGGAGAAAACCAATGTCACTCATGTCCAAGTCCACGGCCTTGACGGTCTACAAGGCCACTTACACCCCAGACGCCGAGGCCCTGCTCAAGGCCGCGTTCAACCCCATCGACACCACCAGCGATGCCCTCTCGTTCGGCTTCGTCAACATCGACGACTACATGGACAACTCCTGGAAGAAATCGCCGCCGGAGAAGGGCCGCTTCATGGCCTTCTCTCTGCGCATCGACACCCGGCGCATCCCCGGCGCGGTGCTCAAGAAGAAGTACAAGCTGGCTCTGGAAGCCGAACTGGCTGACTCGCAGTCCCGGTCCAGCAAGAAGTTCATCTCCAAGGACCGCAAGCAGGAAATCAAGGATCAAGTGACCCTGCGGCTCCTGGCCAAGATGGAACCCGCGCCGGCGGTGTTCGACGTGGTGGTTGACCCCACTGAGAACACGGTACTGCTCTGCTCCGCTTCCAAAAGTGTCAAGAACCTCTTCCAGGCTATCTGGGGTGCCATGTTTGACGACCAGCTCATCGAGCAGACCCCTGATGTCCTGGCTAATGGGCGCGACCTCCTGGACGATGCCTCGGGCTTTCTGACCGATGTGTTCACCAAGACCATGGAACTCACCTGTGGGCGCCTCTTCGTGCCCAACAAGGCCGTGGTGGTCTCGGACACTGACAAGGCGGCCATGACCCTGGAGGCCCCCGAGAGCATCGAGCTCACCACACTCTCGGCCCCGCTGACCGATGGCAAGGTGGTCAAGGCCACCATCGTCATGGAAGCCGAGTCGGGCGCGGAGTTCACCCTGACCACCCGCGCGGGTGACCTCGGGATCACGGGCCTCAAGACCCCCATCGTCAAGCCTGACTCCGACGATCCTGATGGGGCTTTCCTGGAGAAGGTCTTCTTGGTCAGCCAGGTCGTGGACATCCTGCACACCGCATATAAGACACACGCTGGGGTCATCACCACGTCCTCCGACTTCTAAGCGTTTGTCTTGTTTAACAATAAAAGCCCCGCCGCCCGGCTTCGTAGGGCGGCAGCATGGGAGTGAGTCATGACCGACAAGAAAGAGCCCCTACCCGAACGGAAGCTGAAAGTGTTCGATGTGACCAAGCTAATCGCTGAGGCCCGGGCCATGGCCGGGATAGAACCCAAGAAGACCAATAAGGTCTAGCCATGAAAAAGCTTGCCAAGAACTCCGTGGACCTGACCGGCCGCAAGTACGGCCGCTTGACTGTCATCGAGGCCACAGAGAAGCGTGCCTACTCGGGCAGCGTGGTCTGGCGATGCAAGTGCCGGTGTGGTGGCGAGAAGCTGGTTCCGAGTCCACACCTTCGCCGCGGTCTGGTGATTTCCTGCGGCTGCGCGGCGGCGGAACAGCGGCGCATAGCCCTGCTGTCCCATCGTGCCATCCAGGAAGAACTCAAAATTTCGTGGGAAGAGATTGCCCTGCTCCGAGCAAGGATCGCGGAGCTCGAAGATGAAACTGAATCCCGCTGGGCTACGGCGGGATTGTAGGGAGAACGGCCATGAACACATCAGAGAAGTTTCAGTTCTTTGCCCCACTGCTCTTTATGCTCGCGGTGATCCTTGGTTTGGGTTGGTTGGCCCAGCAGCAATATGAACTGGTTAGCTACCGAGACGGGATAGCAAGTCTCAACCAGATGGCCGACCGGACGCCCGTGAACCCTTTTCAGAAGATGGGGACAGGAAAATGAAAGACCCCTGGGTAGAAGTCATGGAGGGAGTGCGACTTTGCACCAGAGCGGCCAAGGGATGGGCTAGGCAGCACAAGATATCTGCCCGTTATTCTCGAACCCAGGGCCAAACTCCGAGCCGGAAAGGATACAAACCCATCCCGCGAACGGTGCCCATAACTCCGGACTTTAACATTGAAGAACTTTATGGGTCTTTGGAGAGGTATCCAGCTGGCGGCGGCCGCTACATCCCCGCCAAAGAAGACTTCTTCACCAGGAGTTTCCAATGAATATGTCCAAATCCGTGCGCCGGCAGCTTCTCTGCTGCGACCTGATCCAGGGAGTCATCGACGCTTGCTTGGCTTCATTCAAGCAAGCTGGCCTGGAAGCCCCGGATGAAATGACGGTCCTGCTCAAGTGCCTCAAGCGCAATGTGGGCCAGGCCTCGGGGTTTGCCTGTCAACGCTTTGGTGAAGATGGCCGCTGGCTGCTCGATGCCAAGGCCTCCAAACAGTACGGCAAATCACTGAACGCTCTCCAGAACATCCTGGACCAGCAGTACGGGTCCGGGGCCAACGCCATTGATTACTGCAAGGCGCTACAAGTCTGGGTGGAGGACATCCGGGACAGTCTGCCAACATGCCCGGTGGACCGCCGCATCGTGTGGCGCGAACTCGCCGATGACTTGCAGGCGCTCTACACAGTTTATGACCCGGAGTGGCTCGCGGATGAGAAGATTGACGTAGGCATGGCGAAGGGTGAAACGCTGAAACATGCAGCAGGGGTGTGGTAACCGATGGAAAACTCAATACTAGATAACGTCAATTTCATCCTCGGGCACCCCGAACTTGTGTTGCAAGCCACGCCCGAGGAGCGCCAAGCACTCACAACCCTGGTTGACCATCTTACGGGCACGAATCCCTGGCCCACCGTGCTACGGCCGGAGGATGCGCCGGTTATGCCGACGTTTGGAAAGGTGGTGAAGGAGCTGGAGGAGTGCAAGAGGCAGTTGGTGGATATACAATACCACCTCACGCGAAAATACCTGGACTGCTGCGAAGAAAATACCGCGTTACGCCTGGGAGTTGAGGAGCGCGAGAGGGAGCGGGATGACTTCAGCCGAGTAATCCTTGCGGTCAAAGGTCAGCGCGATGTGGTCACCCAGAGGGTGGACAAGTACAAGAGTGCGCTAGAGTTCTACGCGAATTCTAAAAACTATGTGTCGCAGTGCTTGCCCAAACGCAACATGCACGAAAAGGCCCGCGCCGCGCTGGCCGGTGAGGTGGAGTGATGGAACCAATCAGATTCACACAGAAGGGTGGCGGAGACTACTGTTGTTCCGCTCCTGGAGACCAGTCGGGGATGTGCTACCATGAAGACTATGTAGCCTCCCTCCGCGCCCAGCTTGCCGCCGCACAGGAGCAACTTGTCGAGTGCCAACGGACTCTGTCCGGAACAAGACGCAATAGGGATTCCATCCTAAAGGAAATGGACATTCAGCTACAGCGGGCCACCGCGAGGGCGGATAAGCTGAAGCAGGCAGCAATAGCCGTTATGGACGATGCTGATGAAGACCTAGAAGTGGACAGAGGTATTTGCCGAGTTGGGGCGGATAAGCTCTTGGCACTCCGCGCCGCGCTGGCCGATGCCGGGAAGGTGGTGTGATGGGAACAGGGAAAATCTACCTTGGAGGGACTGCTGAAATGATAACATCAATGACCGGGTGCCCATCTTGTGAATCACTTCGCGCCCAGCTTTCTGCCGCAGAGCAGCGTTACCTTGACCAACAGAATAGCATTGCGAGGCTGAACAATACTATCCTTGAGGAGCGAAAGAGGTTGGATGAATGTCTAAGGGGGAGAGATAAGGCAACCACACGGGCGGACAAGTACCGGGAGGCGATGGGAGATATTGCGAAGCAGTACAAGGTAAATGAAGTGGAAGAGAATACTTTCTCAAGACCAGAAGACTGCGATTTTGAGTATGCTTATGACGCACTTATTACAGTAGCCCGCGCCGCGCTGGGGGAGGAGATGGAGTGATGGACGCTGCTGTACTTGGATATCTGTCTGACCTGCACCAAGCCAAGCTCAAGCGCATTGAGGACGCGAAGGATGCCGTGATCGCAGCGGCGGACACACTTATAAACGGACCCGGTGATGCCTGGGGGGAACCGGATGGGATAGCAACAAGCGTCGAATTTCCGGTGGACAATGTGTCGGCTCTAGGGGTCGCTTTGGAAGACCTCAAGGCCGCACGGGAGGGCAAGCCATGACCGCCAACACCAAGGCTCCCCTACTCGCGTGGGCCATCATAATAGCCGCATGATGGCGGTGCAATCGTGAGTATCCATGGCCCCTTCTTCGATGCTTACGGTGCCTCGCGCTACTGCGGGGCCACTGTGGAGCAATTCAAAAAGTGGATTGGCACCTACGTCATCGCCACTTGCGGGCCAAACAACCGCTATGCCGCGTCCACCCTGGACGAGTTCATGGCCGACCCGGAGGGCCACCGGCCCGCGAAGACCGCCAAGCCTTGTCGGGTTTTCATTGACAGCAGCGGGAAAATGGCTCTAACAAGTGACAAATGGCCTACCAAAAGAAAGGGTGCAAGGGCTGGTACGGAACGTACCGGGACCACACCGGCCGTGTGCAGCCGGTAAAGGGTGACTCTGAGGAAGAAGTTGAGCTGAAGCTCGCCCAGATCAAGTACAATAAGAAGCATCGGCCCGCGGCCAATCTGCCCCCTACCGTTTCCCATAAGACCTTCGCCAGTATCCTCCCGGCATACTACTCCTCTAAGGATTTTGTCAGCACCACCCTGTCCGGTGATGGCTACACCCTGAACAAATACATTCTGCCAATCCTCGGGACAGTCCTCCTGAAGAAGATCACCACAGAGCACATCCAGGCCGTGGTGGATGCCTGTCGAGAAACGAAGATCAAGAATGTCTCCATCAACAAGCACCTGGCCCTGGTGAAGTCGATCCTGAACTATGCTTACAACGCTGACCTCCTGGATAAGCCCGTGCGTGTCACGCTGCTGCCGGATGACCGCGATGTCATCTACCCGCCGACCCAGGAGGAGTTCCATGCTATCCTCCGACATGCCAAGCCCAGTACCTTCCGCCTGGCGGTGCTGTCCGCGCTTACCGGCGTGCGCCCCGGGCGCAAGGAACTGTTCAGCCTGACCTGGGATGATGTGGACTTCAATGAAGGGATTCTACGCATCACCAGTGCGAAGAAGCGGGGCATACCCGCGCGATTCATCCCCCTGACCGATCAGTTACGTGGGTTTCTGGCCGTGTGGCGGGATGAGGATGGTGGCCAAGGGCACATCGTCCATTACTTCGGGCGCCCGATAACCAAGTCAGGCTGGATTGGCTGGCACAACACCCTGAAGCGCGCGGGTATCACCCGGCGCCTGCGGCCCTATGACTTGCGGCATTACTTCGCCACATACACCCTGGGCAACGGAGCGGACTTGCGGTCAGTGTCCGACATGATGGGTCACAAGAAGCCAACTCAAACCCTGAACACCTACCAACACGTCATTCCCCGGGCGAAGCTGGAGGCGGTCAACATGCTTCCTACAATTGACTACAAAATCCCCGCCAAGCCACTGAGCCCGTCAGAATTGACTACAAACAAAGAGGCCTAAGTACCTGATGATACACGCAAAGGATATCATGACCCGCGATGTTGATAGGCCATGTAACTAGCAGATATAACTAGTTTTTAATTTGACTACTTTCTGATTGACTACAAAATTGACTACATATTATCGTTGATGGAACTAGAAAAATGTCCTGAGTACCCTCTCGTCAAGCTCCAGAGGTAGGCCTCGGCCGCCCTGTTGCCACCAACATAGCCCTTCTTGTAGTGCCAGGCGTCCGTCCCTGACAACGAGGGCAGAACCCGGACCCCTACCCCGCCGAAAGTGTCGCCGGCAGAGTACCGAGTTTCCTTGCGCTTGTGCAGATGGCCCACGTGCCACTCATACTGGAAGCACTCGGCCCAGTCCTGCTTGCGCTCGGCGGCCATGATGGTTGGCAAATCCCTGTGCGCTTCCTCATTCCCATGCGTGAATCCGAGCAGGTTCACCCCATAGCGGTGATACTTCCTGGCGGTCTCCGACACGTCGATGGTGACTTCGGGGCAACCTTTGAAATAAGCCTCCAGGTACCAGCAGAAGAAGAAACTGGTCAGGGGGTCATGGTTTCCCGGCACCCAGATGACTCGAACCGGGGCAACTTCGCGGCAGCGGTCCAAAGCCCAAATGACCGCCTTGGCGGCGGTCTTCATGATCCGGGGCAAACGGCTATCCACGTCCTGGCTCGTGCCCTTGGCAGTCGTGAACTCAGCGTTGTTCACATGGAGGAAGTCCTGGCCAACCGGGAACAGGATTTCGCTGACGGGAAATCCGCTGGCCTTGGCCAATAAATCAACCACGGCCTCCATGTAGATGCGCTCGGCGATGTCCACGTCATAGTCGTTGCCGGTTTCCTTATCCCAGGCCAGCTTGCCGAAGTGGTGGTCGTACAGACTGATTTCCAGGCAATGGGGGTCGGTCAAATCCCCATGGATAATGGGCGGATGCCTCAGCGGATTTCTGCGCAGTTTGCTCGTTATTTCCCGGAGTGCCACTTCCAGAGGGGTCTGGGTTTTACGCTTGAGCCAGACCTTGACCTGGAACAGGGGTTCGACGAGGACACCCCGGCCGTCGGGGTCCTTCATCCCGACTTCCCATTTATTTATCACATGGCGGTCAACCTGCCAGGTAGTCAAGTCTACCTGGGCGTTGGCCAAGGCTTGCTCCAGAGTCATGATCCGGGTGGACTTGGACTCAATGGCGCAGGAGTCTGTGCTGAACTCGGCCTGGAACCTGCCTTCAGGTCCAAGTTTCCTTGGGCCAGCGCGGCGCCGAAGCGTGCGCCGGGAAAGCCCCGACTTCCGCGCCGCCATCGCTACGTTTCCCCCACACTCTTCAAGGAGCGCGGTGGCCTTTTCCGGTGAGATAACAGGTGCGCGCATAAGTCCCTTATCTGGCGGGTGTGGCAATCACGCGGGCGCGGCCACGGTTACAAGCCTGCTATGCTGTATTGGGGTCACAACGCGCTTTGGCATCGTTTTGAGGGTAACGATCCGGCTTTTCTGCACGGGCGCAACACGCCTCCACCTGGGGCTCTGGGGGTTGGGGCTGGCTGCTCCGGCATCGTCGAGCTTGCCGGTAGCTGTGGATGCGCCTGTGGCCGATCCCGAGCCGTCCGCGAAGCCATCTATGCCGACGGTGACTGTGGACGTCCCTGAGGCGGATCCTGATCCGTCAAGTATCTCATCATCACCGGCCTGGGCCAAGGACGCACCCGCAGCGGTTCCAGCGCCGTCCAGGATGGGTGAGTCTCCAGAGGAAGCAGCGCTCGTGCCTGCTGCTGATCCACTTCCGTCAAGGATCTCATCACCTGTTGCCGTAGCGCTTCCAAGGCCCGAGGCCGTGCCCGCACCGTCGAGCAAGGGAGCATCGCCGGAAGAGGCTGAGGACGTTCCGGCTGCGGTGCCGTGGCCGTCGGCGTAGGTCGTTCCTCCACCTACCTGCGCATCTGCACCCATTGACCAGCTGGTGATCGTGTCGCCGTCCATGTCAGTGGTAAAGTAGGCGGACAAATTGGTGCCCGCGCCTTGGGCTACGGTGTCCGAGGGGGACAAATGGAAGTCCAATCCGGCAACATTGACGAAAATTGGGACTTGGTTAGCCTTGTTTCCGGCTCCTCCGAATGAGGTAGCTGTAGTGTCACTGGAAACGCAGTTATTAACCTGTCCGGTTGTGGCGTAATAGAATCCTGCCATCGTCCCTGAGATAATTACACTCGAATTAACCGCTATGCAGTTAGTTGCAACTCCAGAGCCCCCACAATTAAAACCCATATCGCAGTTATAGGCTAAACAATTTCTGAAAATACAATTTCCCCCATCAAATGCCTTTCCAGCGTTACCACTTGAGGTATCTCCCTGGTAAAAACCAACCACAATGGTATTGGTTATTGTTAATATTGAACGAACATCACTCCAACCAAAAGCTGAAGGACCCCCATAGGTGGAAGATGGATTTGGTTTATATATGAAGCAGTTATTAACTATTGCAGTAGACCCAACACTAGAGTATCCAGGCCCTCCTATAAATCCTGCAATAAAGCCATCGCAATATACTTGAAGCCCTTGTATAATAAAATTGAATCCACCTGGAATGCCAAACTGATTCCAGTTACCACCTTGATATAATGTATATTTCGTATTTGACCAAAGTGGTGTTGCGTTATTTCCTGTAAGGGGGTCTCCTTCTATGAATACATAACGAGTTGCATCAGTTGTGTAGCCCGCAAACTGATTACTACTGCCATTTATAGAGGTGTCTTGACCGCCACCCGAACCGCGACGGCATTTTATATGCAGTATCTTGTCCGTCGCGGTCAGATCTTGGGCGTTGGCCGTAAGCGCGGCGAGGAGGGTGGTATAGTCACCCCCCCCCGCCGTATCGACAATTTTTATGACCTCAGTGGTCACAGGCTAGTCCTCGGTGATCGTAACCTGCCCGGCCGCGAGCCTGGGGGTAATGTTCGTCGAGATCGACATAGAAGAGGTTAAAGCACCCGAATGGAGGATTTCAGTAGCTCCAGTCGAGGCAACTCCAATGGAAAAATACGTTGCCGTCGCAGAGCCCCCCGTACATTTCGGGAAAAGAATATCAGCTGCATTCGTGGCAGTTGTCGGGTTTGTCCCGGAGATAGTCCACGCACCGGAGGTGCGGTTTACCGCCACGCGGGCATACCCGGTGTAGGCCACCTCGTTGGAAGACTCGCTGCCCGCGTCGGTCGGATCGGCCGAATGTAATGCAACGTAAAGCACTGTATCGGCATTCCAACTAAAAGCAGTTCCCTGAAATTCGTCCTTCAGAACGTCGGCTTCAAAAGTATCGGACTTGCTCATGATGGCATCTCCTAATGCTGGCTGATGTTGATCTGAACGGGAAGCGTGTACGTACGGCCACCTGCCGTGGTGATGGTGTTTTTCATCTGAATATTGTCCAGGGCCGTCGTAGGATTGCTTACCCAAAACCACGTGTGGGTGGTGTCGTTCCCCTTTGTCCCTACCGTGGCGTTGGTCGGCGTTGACCAGCTCGATGTCGCAATGGTGTCCGCTAAAATGAGCGGGACTTGGGCGGCAAGGTAGGGTCCCCAGTCCACGTAAAAATCCTTGGCCTCCTCGCCTTCGGCCACAGTGTCCTCAAAGATGAGAGGCGGAAGAACGGGGATGGACATGGGCTATTCTCCTTCGTGGGCGTGTTCGTGTGAAATTCCGGCCTCTAGGCGCGCGCCCATGAACCCATAGAAACGACGAACCCGATTCCCGGCTGCCCAGCACTGCTTTTCCTTCGGCCAATCCGGATGCTCGTGCTGAATGTGCTCCAGATACTCGGGGAAGGCCGGGTCATTCTCATAGGCCATGGTCAGGCCCTCACCAGGGCGTTGTCCTGGCCGCTGCCGGTGACCAGTCCAGCCACGCGCATGGAGCCGGTGAAGACCACCTTCCAGGACGGTGAGCTGAGGAGTTCGCGGTACAGTGACTCAGGCAGGTAATCCCAGGGGTCCTGCTGGAGTTTTGCACCCGCGCCCACTTCATAGAACGCGGCCAAGACATCGCACTCCATGGCGGCCGACTTCGCATCATGGCCAGGGATTCCGAGCCATGCGGTGAGCAGTCGGCCGATAGGGTATGGCTTACCAACCTGCCCCTGCACAGCCTGATAGGCGGCCTGGGCACGCTCCGGCGTCATGCCATCCCAGCGCATGATGGTGATGAGGCTCCCGGCGTAGACCTTGGCCAGGTCGTCAATCGTGGTTTCTCCGGAGGTCGTTTCGAGCACGTCCCCGGCATCGGTGATGATGATGCCGACATGGATTATGGTGGCCTTCCCGTCGAGCTCACGGCCAGATTCAATGGAGAGCATCTCTTTGTTGAGCCAGGTGGCATCCGTGGGGTCGCTGGCGTCATATTGCAGGAAGAAAAGGTCACCGGCCCTGGGCGGCCAAAGAGGTGGAAACTGCATGATTACCTCCTCAAGAAGTCAGGTATTGCGCATATTGGGTTTGCAGACTGGCCAAGATCGCGTTCAAGCTTGTGGTATCCGCGCAGGCGTTGATTTGTGTCGCTATGGAAGCCTGGAGCGCGAGGGTCTCCGTTATAAACGTGTTGAGATTTTCCAGGTCTGTTGCCGTGTATCCGGAAACCTGCATCATAATTCCGGTACGTTTTATGTTGGAGTATTGCGTCTGGGCGTAGGCGTCGATCTTGCCCTCCAGCTCCGTGATTGCGTTCTGTTGGAGTTGAGCCAAGGTCGGCGCGGGGGGAGATGTAGAGGCCACAGGCGCTGGCCCATAGACTGGGTTCATGGTCACAACCCCGGCGGCCAGGACCGGGGTCCAGCTCACCAAGACCTCGCCTGTGGGGGGATTGCTAGGCGCATAAACGACAGGCGCGAGGACATAGCCACTCCCCAGGCCAAGAGGCATTGTGAGGTCAGCCGTTGGGACCGGAGTGACAGAGCCATCAGGGGCGTGGAAATTCCCGGCCACCTGTGTAAAGTTGGCAACATAAAGTTCTTGTCTTATGGCTGCATCATTGTAAGCGGCTGGACCAGCTATAATGACACTATTGAGTATGAGGAATACCACTACGCACCTCCCTGGAATTCACATATTACCCAATCAGCAGAACCGGCACTCACATTTGCAAGCAGCCTCCAGTTTCGATGCGCACCTACGGATGCCGGGAGGAAGAACAATTGACTGGATAGCGTGGTTACCGGATTAAATGTACCCGCGCTGTTCCAGGAACTTCCGGTTTGATTAGTTGTGTCATTCCCGTAATACTGAAGTAGTATTGATGAAAGAGTATGTGCTGAGTCAAGATTATATAGCTTGAACCATGACATTGGAAACGAAGCCGAGGCACACCCGCCAGCGTATGTTGTTCCAGAGACAACTGGTGTATTTGCAGTTTGCCAGTATGTTGACGTGCCTATGTTTCCATCAAACATATTCCCGCTTACACTTCCGCCATAATCTCCAGATGACAAGCCAGATGCGCCAAGCATAAGGTTAGTAGTTAGATCAATTAGACCCTGTAAATACGCAATACATGACTGTCCTGAAAATAGTATAGTATCGGATAGAAATATAGACGTATTCCCCGCCAGGGTAGATCCATAATCAGATGATACCACGTGAGACAAGCGGGAAGTAAAAGGGTTAATAACAAATGTTCTTCCGGGCACGTATCTTGAGGTTACATTACCGGAGATATGGAACTGGCCTGGAGAATCAATAACGATGGCCAGGGGCTCATATTGCATCCCTGTTAAGGCCCCGCTGCCGCCCACCGGCCCAAGTGTTCTGCGTCCCATGTTCATTAGGAAATCCTGTTGGCCCAGCCCCGGGCGTTTATGACATTGGCAGTCGCGGCCAGGGCGGACACATGCAATCCATTGTTGAGGGATTCCCCAACAAGGCCCACGTTCCATCCTGTCTGGCCCGGAATGGTTAGGATGGTCTGGCAAACCGAGGTGGTTCCCCCGACGTTCAGCGTGACCTTGACCGGGTTCGTGCTCGTATTGGTCAGGTTGACGTAGATTTCATCCATCTGAGCCGTACCCGTCACGGCGTAATGAAGGTCCGTAGCAGTGGCGGCCAGCTTGATATTCTTGTTGTAGGCCCCGGCCTGGCTGAGTGGCAGTTTGCGCGCGTCGCCCATGATCCGGTTTGCGAAGCCTCGGAAGTTGAGAAATCCGTTGTCCGTTGAGAGCTGAGTACCGAATGCCAGGCCCAGGCCAGCGAGCATGATCTCTCCGGCAATGATGCGCTGCCATCCGCTCTGTGGCGCGATGGTCTGGTAAAACGTGTCATCCGGCGAGACGATGGCCCCGTAGTGGAAAGCACCCACGAGCTGGTGGGGGGCTGTGTCGATATTGCACACCTCGACATTCATCTCATCGGTTCCGGCCGCAACATGGAAGTCGGAAAGATTCGTTCCGAGCACGAAGGCAGTGTTGTTGCTCGTGTTGTAGGCCGGGCTCATGCCGACATTGCCAGTCGGAGCGGCGGAAAGGGGTACTCTGAGTGCCATGGTCTAACTCCAGATTTGCGCGTCGACTGCCGCGTCGTGGAATGTTGCGTCACCGCAGAGGTGAGAGTTTTCTTGGCCTGCGAGGGCGGCCGGGACCGGTCCACTCGTTCCCGAAGTGGTCGCCGTTGCTCCGACGAGCGCCGATGTATACGGGTCGTTGGCCGGGTCTTGCCCGAAGCTGAGCGCCGAGAGCCCACTGTCGACAGCGACGCCGCCCATGACGGTGACAGTCGTTTTCCCGGTTCCCGAGTTGTAGCTGGCCCCGCTCACGTAGCAGTAGCCGCTGCTCGACTGCGTGAGGGCTAGCGCCCGGTTGACCTTGTAAATGCTCATGCTCAGGTCAACGCCGCCGCCTACGGAAAACTGTGTGGATGAAATGAACTGGATCGGCGTGTGCGTTTCCACGGTCCAGCCGGTAGAGTTGGCCGAATAGCTCGCCGCGATGGATGCAGCCATGGCCGAGCTGGCACCCAAGGCCACGAGGTCAGCCGCCATGTTGACCCAGTTTATTCCCACCCCGTTGCCATCCATCCCGCCTGGATTGGTGTTTGGGTCGTAAGGCTCATTATTCCAGCCGCAAACTCCATTCCCCGTGCCATTATACCCGAGCGAGCAGCGGATAGCCGCCGTTGCGGCAAGCGTGACAGCCATTATACGAGCTCCTTGATCTTGAATGCCATGGAAGTCAGATTGAACATTGGGTAATCAAGAGGATTGATGGATTCCAAGCGCCCAACAAAGGACCTTTGTTGCATGAGCTGCGGAACAGCCGGGTCCCATATAAATAGGAAGTCACCTGTTACACCCCGGTTGCGGGTCAGCCCGAAGGCCTTTGAGACACCTTCCACAAGGCCCAAGTATGGCAACGTGAAGGTGACCTCGCGGTACATGCTCCGTGGCTCAAAATACTCCGTCCCGCCGAGCGCGGTATCCACAACGGAGGGATCAACCCAGCTTATGGAGGCGTTGCCGTAGGTGAAATTGTGCGTCGGGGTCCAATCCTCAGCCATATAAAGGCGCCCGGCCTGGAGGAACCCGGCGGTGTTCGTCGGGTCACTTACGTAGATGCTGGCATACTGGGCCGAGAAGGCGGACGCCGAGCCACTGCTTGCCTGGATGACCTGGAGGAAGATGGCTGGCACATTCCCAAAATCATCGAGGCTTATCCGACCGAAAAGGAAGTTGCTCGATTTCCAACGCAGTGAGGTAGTATCATACCAGCGGGGCCAGACGGGCTGCCAAGCGGAGTCATACAGAGCGGTGGTCTGGGTGGCATCTGTCCAAAGAATGAGCCTGGCCTGGGACGAGAGACTGAAATTATGCTTCACCAGGGCCAGGGCCGTCACATACCGCGCTAGTCCGAAATTCACGTTCACGACCATCGAACACTGTGATCCGTCAGGAAGGGCCGGAGTCGGGTTAAACAAGACAGTTGAGGTGGTGCGCGCGTACTGAGAGAGAAAACGAGTTTGCAAGTTGGCGGCCGGAAGCCCAGCAGCGAAAGGAGCACCTGTCACGATGCCCGTGTCACTCCTGTTCGGGAAAGCCAACATGCACTTCGCCATGATTAACCCAGTACGCCGATTGTTACGTGCCCTGTTTCGTGCGCTTCTGTCATACTAATAACCTGAAAGTTCTTTCCGTTTGTAAGCCCAAAGCGCGGAATCATGATGTTCACTATCGAACCAACAGTCACACCGATAGCGTAATCCATCTTTGTTGTAAATGTGAACTTGTCCATGTGGCCCGAGTACATGGCCAGAAGGCGTTGGCACTCAGCCGTGGCATCGGCCTGCTGAGTGAGGTACGTAGTGAAATCCAGCTCACAAGCTAAAGGATGCTGGTAGAGGATCGTGATGTCTTCATACCTGGCCTGGCGCCACTGCTGGGCCAACCAAGCGACCCGCGTAGGGTTCCCAAGCCACAGGCTCGAAGCCAGGGTAGACTGGGCCTGCGGGGTCCAGTTGCAAACGCACTGGAGGACCACCCGGAAAGCAGGGGCACCATCTTTGCTGTCAAACGGCGCTGACCTGTCGAATGTGTCTTGGAGGATATACCAGGGGGTGAAGGTCTGGACCGGCGTGGCCGTGCCCAAAGGCTTATTGAACTGGCCCACCACCATGTTGCCGCTGCGGTCGAATCCCCACCAGCCACCAACGCTCTGACAGAGGGCATTCATGACATCCCCAGAGGTCGTGGTGTCCCCTGCGGCCACGTAGAAGTTCACCTCGTATGGGGCTACGGTCTTGAACGCGGCGAAACTCGCGGCGTTGATGCCCGGTCCTTGAATTGGATCATACCCAATCGCGTAGTACGAACCCGTGCTATCCGACCCGGCCGCAGTGCCGGTTGTTGGCCCGGTGTAGAGCGCCGGGCTGGAATAGGCCTCAACCTGGCTGCCACCGATGACGATGGGGGAGCCATCCAGGGTGATGACCTTGACCTTCAGATTGGTGAAGGAAGAGTTCGGTTGCCCCGCGACCCAGCAGCGCCAGAAGCCGTTGGGGGTCTGGATTACGCCGGCCGCAGTTATGAACCCTGTTGCGGTGTACTGCGGGCCCACAGCCAGGCCATTAGCCAGCACATTGGACCAGATACCCGTGGCCAGGTTGAAATCCGCCGAGACGTTGTTGGCTTCGTTCGCGGGGTCTGAAATCATGAGCCTTACTGAACCCGCACCCTGAAGGTGTGGCGAAAAACAGAACATCCCGGTGCCCAAGGCCAGCGTATAGGAGAAGCTGCTGTTGGCGGCCCCGGTGAGCTGGGCCAGGCCCATTCCGGCGATAGGCGGAGTGACTGCCGGGTTTAACACGACAGAAAAGCCGCTGCTTGTCCAAGCCCCGGAGCCAAAGGCCTCGGACCAAGGGAGGTAGTTCTTCCGCGGGCGCTGCGTGTAGGTGGTGACTATCCGCTGGCAAATATCCGCCACGGTGCTGACGTAGACACCCCCTGTATTGTCGCCACGGATGTCTGCGGTGATTGCTGTGGACGCCGCACCGCCCGAGGTGGCGAAGCAGCCGATGGCCAGACAGGTTATGTACTTCCCGGCTCCAGGGGTCGCTGCCTGCAAGGCAGCCAGATTGGCGCAATCCCCGCCAGTCCCTATGCTCGTGTCCAGCGGGAGAGAAATACCATTGCTGTAGACGGCATCCACAGCCTTGATTGGCCCATTGTGGACTTGGTAGATCAGGCCACTCTGCGACACCCAGGAGGGCGTGACGTTGGGACACGCGCCGAAAGCCATAGGCTTGCTCTTACCCATAAGGTCGGTGGGTGTTCCCTCGATGCCAACCCCGGCCACGTTATTCCCGAGGTAATTGAACTGCGAGATGGGCTTGTCGAAAAATTCGGTGTAATCCCGCACCTTCAAGTTCATCATGCGCCAGGTGAACTCGGGTTGGCACATCACCCCTGTGAGTAGGACATTGAAATTCGCGTAGGGCCCCGCGTCGTCACCGTAGAGCAAGCGAACCGGGTGACCATCCCAGTTCTGAGTCAAGAACTGGTCAAAGAAGCCATCGAGGTTCAGGAGTTCGGCCACACCATACCCGCCATCGGCCGAGCCTCCTTTGAGGCCATCCTTGAAGGTGGAACACTGGTAGTTCAGCGGCACCTTGAGCCTCGGCTCATAGAACTGGTTGGCTGGTGCGTCGGTGGGCAACGTGGTGTAGCCCTGCTGGCCGGAGGAGTAGTAAAGCGTTACGGGCACCAGGCTCGTGGCGTCGTAGTAGGTCATCTCCATGAGGTAGATGAGCATGGCTATCTGGCCCTCGCGGGCCGCGCAGCGGCGAGCTTCGCGTGGTTGTGGAGCCCGGCGAGATGCCGGTTGGACTCCGCGATGCCGCCGGCCACGGCCTTGTGGCCCTGGGCCGCAATCTTGTTGCTCTGGATGAGTGCAGCGTGGGAAAGATCGGGACCCGATGAGCTCTTGGACGCCGCAGGCTGGCCGCCGCTGAAAATGGCCTTCGTCGTTTGCGCGTTGAATATCGTCGCGGCGCCAGTGGCTTCCAGTTCGGGGCCATTCTCACCAACGATGCGCCAGCCTCCGGTATGGTAACCACCAGCTGCGAAGCCGGGAAGACCAAGGGTCTGACCGAGGATGGTTGTTAAGCTGTACTGAGCCTGGAGGGTTGTCACGACACCCGCGATCTGGGCCATGGCGCTGGACAGGTTATTGAAGCCCGTCACGGTGTCCTGGCCGAGCACCGTGATCGCAGTATTGGTCAGGGAGATGCTCGTGTTGGCGAGCTGGAGCTGGGTGATCTGCTCATTGGCCGAGTTGACCAGGGCATCCTGGTCCTGGAGTTGGCTTTTGAGGGCCGCGAGCTGAGCGTCAATGGGCGTTTGTAAGTTCTGGAGCGTCTGAGTAACATCGTTGTAGTCATTGTAATACGCCTGGCTCATGCCATTGACCGACTTGCTCGTGGTCAGGAAGGTCTGAGCAAATGAAGTGAGCTTCTGGATGTCCTGGCTGTAGGTGATGCTGCTCGGGTCTTCCCCAGCCACGTTCCCCTTGAGCTGCTGGTAATACGCGCTCTGCTGACTGTAGGTCTGCATGGGCGTGTTGGGGCTCAGGGAGGAACTCCACTGGAGCCCTTGGAGAGTCGAGGTCAGTGTGTTGCTCAGAGCGTTGACTGAGGAATAGGCACTCTGGACACTCTGATCGAGGCCATCAACCATGACCTTGACGCTCTGCACGGCCTGGAGCTGGGCCTGAAGTCCCTGAATCTGGAGGTTGTTGACCTGCTGGATCGTCGCGCCAGCCTGCTGCTCGGCGGCGTTAAACTGACCCATCCACGCGGCGGCGTTGGCCCAGGCTTGGAAGGTGGCCGGGTCCATGGGGCTTTGCATGGCCTGGCCGTAGCTGCCCCAGAAGTTGGACTTGTTCAGGTCCGGGTTTCCAATCAGGCTGATGGCGGTGTCAGCCTGGGAGCCATAGGCACTCAGGTTGGAGGCGGCCAACGCGGGCTTGGACTGCGCATTGGCGATATTCTGGAATGCTGTTGAGACATTCGAGTTCCCACCCATGAGTGCCCCGACCTGACTGGCCCAGTCACCTTGCCCAACTGAGTCGCTGCTACCGGACAGGGCCGCCAGACTTGTTCCGGCTTGCTGTGCGGCGACATTGGTGGTCGCATAAGCTGCGGATATGCGGGTGATTTCGTCGATGTAGTCTTCGCCGGGCTCAAGTGCATTTTGGAAGGACTGAGAGAGCGCACTCGCCTGGATCGCCGTCTTGGCCATGTCCGTGCTTATATTGACGGCCGCCTGCTGGAGATTCGACGAGTTGATGTCGAAGTCTACGGGGAAGCTGTAGTTATCGAGCGCGGAAGTTCCCACACCAAGGGCATTCAGGCCGCCAGTGAGGCCGGCGGTTTGGGTGTTCATGGCCTGGTTCCATTGCTTGGTCAGCGCAGGGTCAGCGGTGGTCGGCTCCGTGAAATGCTTCGTGCCGCCAGAACCAAATGATCCGGTCGTCGTCTGTGTGAAGCCCTCATAGCCCCACAGGGGGGAGTATCCCTGGAGCGCCGTCCCAGCTGGAATCGAAATGGTGTTCCCGTTGCTTCCGTTGGGATTGGTTGACTCGGTGGATGGAGAGGCTAAGGCCGTGATGGCGGCTATCGCGAGGGCGGCAATAGCCCCGTAGCCGGTGGCGGCGAGTCCCGTCTCCAATCCTGTCAGTGCCAGCGTCCCACCAACGGCTGCGCCTGTTAGGCCACCCGCGATACTGGCTCCGGAACCCTGGGGCTCCATGTAGCCGCCGGCCAGGTACCCAATTCCACCAGCTGCGAGAGCAGAACCGGCCACACCCATGAGCGTCGAGCCAGTCGCAGTGCCCGTCGCCCCACCAGAACCGGCGGTCCAAGTGGAATAGTCGGCACCCGCAGCGGGGGTCCAAGAGCCCAAAGATGTGGCAGCGGAAGACCCGCTGGTGGCGAGGCTGTATAAGCTCTTGGCGTAGCCAAGGTCAGAAAGAAGATCAGAACCAGAGGAAGAAGACGAGGTTGACTTATCCGCACCCGTGCTCGCCCCAAAAGGTGAGCCGCTGGACATGGCAATCTGGGTGGCCACATCCGGCGAGATGCCATACTGCGAAACGAGGGTAGCGGCCTGGGCCTGCTGGTCCGAGGTCATTCCCCCCGCGCTCACCACCATGGACAAGCCACTGGAGTAGGAACTCGCGTCCGATCCCCCTCCACCGCCAGTCAAGAACGAGGAGGAAGCATTGGAACTGCCGGAACTCCCGGAGTTGGAGGTCAGGGCGCTGATGAGGGAAGGCGCCCCGGCAGTTCCCCCGATAAGTCCTGTTAAACCATACTGCCTGGTAGCGGGGAGCATGGCGGAAAGAGTTGACTGGGTGCCTGCTAGGCCATTGGCTGCACTCGCTTTATCGCTGGCACCGGGAACCGCTGCGCCCAGCACCCCTGCCGCTAGAGGCTGGAAGATGTTGTGCTTGGCCACGTCCATCGTCATCGTGACGAGGGCGTCCAACAAGTCCTTGCGCATCTTGGCCAGCATGTCCTTCCAGGACTCTTCGGCCTTCTTGGTATTCCCGCTGATTGCAGCGTCCAGAAAACCAGCAACACTACTCCTGGCGTCATTCTCCCAGGTTTCAGCCATGGACTTGAGGTCTTTGTAGTATTTCTCCCAATCGTCCAGGCTCTTGCTCAGCTTGGTCCCTACCCCAGTATCCTGGAGCGCCCGGCCTCCGGCGTACTCCCCAAAGCTGCCTGCGTAGTTCAGGCTCTTGGCGAGATTGGCCTGGGCATCCTTTTCCTGTGCGAGCTGCGCGTACTTGGTGGCTGTGGCTTCATCATAGCCAGCAGCTTTGGCCTTGGCCACCACGCGGTCGTACATGGCCGAGCGGGTTTCGAGCATCTTGGAAGACAAGGTGTCATAAGTATTTGCGAGGTCTAACCATACTTTTTGTTCCTGCTCTCCATTGTCCTGATACTCTTTGGCACTCACCGCTTTGTAAGCTTTGGAATAATCCCCGAAGTTGCCGGCGTAGGCCATGGCGCTCTTGAGGTTGCTCAGGTCCACCTTGTAGACCCCCACCCCACTCATCTTATCCCACATTTCCTTGACGGTGGTGCCCAGCTTCTTGGCTGCGGCGTCCATGTAGTCGTAGTGGAAATAGATGTCATTCCAGAAGCCCTGGAGTGCGGCGTCCTTCTTCAGGTAGGGAAAGAGAGTCTCGATCTGGTTCTGGGCGGCCAGTTGCCTTGCAGCTTCTTCCGCTGGCTTCAGCTTGTCCGTGAACTCCTGGACCGAAACGCCCCCCTGGAGGGAAAGTTCCTTGGCCCTGGACAAGAGGCCCTGGACCTTCTGGTGGATGTCGTCGAACTTCGCTTGAAGGGGGTCGCTGTTTGCCCCGCTCAGACTCTTGTTGATGTAGTTGTCAACCGTGTCGCCGAGCTTCTCAACCTGGAGGTCATGGCGCGCGGCGCCCATGGCCTTCTTGGCCGCAGCATCCTTATCCTTCTGGATGCCATCAGCCAATTCCTGGCTGATGGCCGCCCATTTGGCCCGGGCTACCTGCGCGATACCTGGGTCAGGGTCGAGCATTTTAGCGGAGATGCCACTCTTGTTGAAATCCGACCAATACTTTGAGGTCCGGGCGTTGGCCTTATCCCCCAAGCCCAGGAACTCTCCGGGGCTCGTTCCATAGTAGGGGTCAACGCGGGACTGCGTTTGCGCTGATACCGCTTTCTGCGCATCGGCCGCTTCCTTCTTTGCCTCCCCGAGAGAAATGTCGAAGTGGTCCAGCGCAGCTTTCGCGGAGTCCAACCTTCCTGATGCAAGGTCTACCGCCCTATCCCCCGTGGCCCCCCGGAGTTCTCTCTGAGAAGCGTCAATCCGCCCCTGGAGTTCCTGACGAGTTTCTGGTGTGAGCACACCCATGCTCGCCGTGGCCATCCCGAGTTTGCTTTCCGCAGACTTGGCGTAGAGGCGGTCGATTAGATTTATGGCTTTGATAAGGGGGTCTGTATTAACCTCTGTGCTGATATGAACGGTGTAAAGAGTGCCAGTAAGGTCACTGAGCATCTTTGCGAGCCATTCAGCTTTCTCAGTGTTTGTCTTTACCTCTATGCCTTTGCTAGCAAGATTCTCTGTGTCAGCAAGTGCCTCCTTCAACTGCATTACCCAGGTAAGTTCTTTCTTCATTCTCTCCAGGTTATTCATCTGGGAGTCTATGGGCATTGCGGCGCCAATAGAGGAGTTTAAGCCTCCTCCTTGCGCGTAGTAGGCACTAATTATGGCTTCCCGCTTTTTTCCTAAGTCCTCAAGCTGGGAGTTATAGAACTTCATCTTATCAAGGTCGGGCATGTTCGCCACGGTCTTGAGGGCCGCAAGTTTCTCGTCGTCTGTGCCCCCCTCCGGCATCACACCCCAGCTATCCCGACTGGCGAACTTCCTGTTCTTTTCTAGACTATCAGCCACTTCCTGCGCTTTTTTAATTACCTTATCCATGAACTTCACGGTGGTGTTGGCCCAGGTCTGTATGGCATCGCTGTCCGCCAAGGACTTCATGTCGTTCTTCAGGCGGTTGGTGTTGGCCAGCACCGTGTCCGCGGATTTCTCCCAGCCCTCAGCCATCCTTTCCAGGGGGGCGACGAGCTTGGGGATGAGGTCCATGGACGCGATCTCACCCGCTTTCATCATCCGGTTGAACTCGGCGGTGGTGACACCCATGGCCTCTGCGCCGATCTTCATAGCTCCCGGAATGTGAGAAGCGAATTGGCGGCGGAAAACCTCGGCGGTTACGGTGCCCTTGGACATCATGTGCTCAAGCGCACCCAGGGAGGTGGACACATCCTCGGACGTGCCACCCGTTTTGGTGATGGCCTCGGTAACAGCCTCGAAGACCCGCTTGGTGGTGTCTACCGAGACACCCATGAACTCGGCCGCAGCCGAAAATTTTCTGTAGCCCTCTGCCAGGCCCTCAATGTCCTTGCCATACTTTCGGGCCATCTCGCCAGCGTAGGCGAACTGCTTGGGCCCTTCCTCATTGCCGAAAATGCCATCGAAGGACCGGCGCAGGGCTTCCATCTTGGCCGAGGCTTCCAGGATCGCGCCCGGGAGTTCCTGGATCGCACCGAGCAGCCGATAGGCAGAGCCGTAGAGAAAGGTGTTCTCAATGATGCTGCCAAAGCCCTTGCCAGCATTGGTGGCCCCGGTAAGGGCGTCCTGCACCTTCTTAATGGAGTTGCTGGACAGATTGAACTGCTCTCCCATCTTCTGGACTTCGCTGGAGGTCAGTTGAAGACGGTTGCCCATGTCTTTGAGCGCATTCTCGGCGGTCTTTACTGCCTGCACTTCGAGGAACCGGGCCTGGAGCTTACCAAACTGATCCGAGGCCATGCCAGTGAGCTTTTGGAGTTCCCCGAGGTTTACCCCCAGGCCATCAAAGGACTTGCCCGCAGTCTTGGCGTAGTTGGAGAGCTCGCTGAAACGACCCACCATCGAGCTGATGCCGCTGGTGATCTGGTTGGGCTTCAGGGCGTTGGCCATCGAATCTGAGATATCATTGGCCGCTTCACGGACCATGCCCCGGGCGGCGCGAAGGTCTGTGTCAAGCTGGCTTATGTCGCCGCGAACCTCAACATAGATGCTTCCGACTTGACCCACGACTTGACCCACGACTACACCATTGCCTTATCGGCTACATGGGTGGTATCAGCAGGATAGCTGATACACTTAACCAAAGCGGGGATACTGAAATGCGGTACACACTTGCTCTGTGTCTGCTCGGGGGTTTTCTGGCTGGCTGCGCGCCTGCTACCAGCCCACAGGAAATGGCCGCCCAGCGCGCTGCGGGGGGCAACAACTATGACTTGGCCTATGTGGAGTGTAACGCCCTGGCCACGCAGCAGGTTGGTGGACCGAAGGGAAACCAATTCTCCCAGGTGTACTTCCTGAGTCAATGCCTCCATGCGAAGGGCTACTGAACGGACGGGGGACCCGGGTCCCCCTACTCCATTACCACGGGCTCCTTCGGCGGGGCCGCGGACTCCCATTTCACTTGAAGGATCGGGAACAACGCGGAGTCCAGCATGAGGATCATTTCCACGTCCTCCCATGTCGCCTGGCCTTGGGCCTCGCATACCCGAACCACATCTGTAGCCTGAAGAATGAGGCGTTGTGCCCCACCGGCCGGATTGGAAATTATCGGTCTGTTGAATCCTGCGAGGAGCTGCCACAAGTGCCATGCGTTTTCATTCTCCGGTAGCAGATGCGTAGGGCGGGGGCATGTTCCGCATGGCGGGTCGTCTCCATCGAGTTCACAGGTGGCGCGACAGTCTTCACAACTGGCCGCGTCACCCACGGCCCATTCGCCCCACGCTATTAGTTTTTTTCGGCAGCCTCTTTGTTCCCCCGGACAATCTTGCCCAGTTCTATGCGGCACTCATTGACCCAGGCGGGGAAGCCGAGAATTTCCGTCTTGCCATCCTTACGGGTGACCTCAATCTCGACTTCGCGGGACACACGGAGCTTGGTGTCCTCGTTGCAGGGCATCATTTCACCCTTCTCGAACTTGAAGTTCTTCCAGTCGGTGACGGCCGCCTGGACAAACAGATAGCGGGTGTTGCCCAGATCGGAGTTCTGGCGCATCTCGGGTTCGAGGTCACCCTTGTCATTGCGGCGCATGACTGTCTCGAAGGCCTTCATCTTCTCCTGGAGGTCTTCGACCTCGCCGGGAAGCAGATGGACGATGGTGACTTCGCCCTTGTCCGGGTCGTTGGGAATGGGGAAAACGCGAGTGATCTTTTTACCGATACGCATGACTGATGTCCTCCCGAAGGATGTTTTTCCGGTTAATTGGTGCGGCAGGGAGCCGGGTTCTCCTTTTCCCGCCATGAACGGTAGCCGCACCAAAGAAGGGCCTAAGTCCAGGTAAGGCTGATGCTGTCTTCCCCGTTGGTGCCCAGGGCGGCGAACTGGACAGCCAGATCAATAACCGGGGCGTTGGCAGTCACGTTGGGGACGTGCATTTTGCAGTTGGTCATGGATATGGTCAGGATGGACCCCGCCACGGTGCCGAAGGTGCAGACCACGGGCTGGTTGGAACCCGCGAACCCGTTCATGAACTGCACCATGTCGTTCTGGCGGAAGTGCGACTTCGCGGTGCCGGAGGTCTTGCGCAGGTTTTCCACCCAGCCGGTGGGGTAGCCACTGGTAGTGATTTCGTCGTCCAGCATCTTCACCTTGTCCTCGTAGTCGAGGTCCAGGGAGACGAGCACCTTGGAGACGGCGTTCAGAGTGATCGAAGTCTTGCGGGATTCCAGAGGCGCGCCCACGGTGGTTCCAACTGGCAAGAAGGGCTGGATCACGTCACTGATGGACCAGGCCTTGACCAGAACGGGGCTGACGGTCAGCACGTTGGTGGTCGTGTTCACAGCGGTCACGGTGTAGCCGTTGGTGCTGGAGTCAGCGGCGGTGATGTCCTGGATGACCGCGCCAACGGTGTACTTGGAGGCATCGTAGACGGTCACGGTGCTGGCGCCGATGGAAGCAGCGGTGGCCACACCGTCACGGCCCGACCAGCCCATCTGGAGGAAGGAACCCGTGATGTTGAATTTCACGCCACCCTTGTTGGTGGCCGTGATCTTCATGGTCTCAGCCACGCAGCCGGAAGCGAAGAACAGGGTGTTGCCCCGCAGGAACCACATCGAGAAGCTGGGCTTGGTGATGCCCGGAGTGTAGACGACGCTGGTGCCGGCGTTGACGGTTTTCACGCCGAGCAACGACTGGAAGATCACGTCACCACAGGGCGGTGTGCCGAGTGCGCCGGAAGGCCGGGCATACAGCGGGATCGAGAACGTGCCAGCGGGGCACATATCCTGAAACTGCTGGAGCAGGTCCCGGGTGTACTTGATTTCCTCGGAGTCGGTGAAAGTTGGGGTTTGGTCCATGTCCGGGAAACCCGCTGCGATGATCTGGGGAGTGGAGGCGGTCGGGAAGGCCAACACCCCAGGCGTGGTTTCCAGAACCGCGAAGACGGTCTGCTGGCGGGCGATGCCAATAATGTTCGAGGGTGCGGCCACAGGAGCCTCCTTAGACGTTTTGTTCGGTTAAACCAGACATACTGGGGCATAATGCGCCCTTGATGTGGTACGCATACACTTGAGACACCAAAATTCCTTGCAACCCAGTTCTCCTGAGAGAACTCCTACATACGCTCGACCCAAATTTCGTACTCTACAACGTAGTGCCAAACTGTATCCTCTTTCATGAGAAGCGAGTGCCTGCGTTCCATGCCCAAGTTGCTCGGGTTGCCCACATTGGCCAGGGAACAGTTGTCATAGAGCGCGATCAGTGCTGCATAGGCGTTCAAGATTTCCGTGTCCCCTGGCGTGTTGGAGAAGATGGAAAACTGCATCAGTATCTTTTCCATGAATAGGTCCGTCTGGTTGTTCACCAGGGACATCGTGGCCAGGGGCAGCGCGGTATTGAGTGGGGCACCAGTGTTGAACAGGTTGCCATTCAGCGCCAGGTACAGCGCGTTATGAACCCCACCTGGAGCGGCCACGAACATGGCATAGATGGCTGCAAAGAGTGAACTCATGACCCCAGAGTCTCTTGAATAGCATTGGCGAACTTCATGACGGCCTCCTCCATTCTGGCTTCACACGCGGGCCGCAAGTACGGGTGTGGTGGAACCGAACCACATACCTTCCCGTGAGCGACAAAGACATGCCCATACTCGACCAGATGCGCGTGTGGCGCGGAGGCCACGACAATGGCCCCCCCATCGAGGTACTTGGAGAGCTTGGCCTTGATATTGATGCGTAGCGTCCGTGCGTTCGGGAAATGGGCCTTATGCCACTCCGACTCCCGGGGAGTGCCGGTGTAATCCCTGAATGCAGAGGTGGCTTGGGCATCCTCGGCGATGAGTCCCGCGATCTCTAAAGCGGAATCCTGAATCGCGGCGTTGATCTTGCCCAAGAGGTCCCGGAAATCGGTCGGGAAATTGACAGTGACTTGACTCTTGTTGGCCATTATTGCGCCTGCTGGTTATCCAGAGCGTAAGCGTCGAACCACGTTTCATTTTCTGGGAAGCGGTTGTCCACCCAAGTCACATTGAAGGTCACACCTCGGTAGACGATGCGGTTCATGGCCGAAAGAGTTGGGTAGTACCGGATTATGAAATGCCGGCGCAGCTTGTCTTGCTGCATGGTGGCCACCTGGCGCTCCGAACCCGTCGCACCCCAGGTGCGCGTCCAGACGGTGGCCACGGTGTCCCATGACTCTTCAGCGCCGCCGGTAGCCGTTGGCGTCTTGGTCAACACCTGAATCTGGAGTCGCTCGTTCAGCTCACTTGCCGAGGCCATCAGATGACCTCCACAATGGCGTAGGGATCGAGCAGACAATCCACGAAGCTGCGATCCATCTGGAGAAGCCCTTTACGGATCGTTCCGATGACAAAGTTCTCGCGCTGACCATACAGACCCGTCACCCTGACGAGCATCCAGGCCTGGATGGCCTGCGGTGTGGTGGGAGCCCCCATATTATCAAGCGGCCAGCCAACAACGTAGGTGATGACCACGCAGTTCGGGATGTCCTGGGTATCTGGCCAGGAGGTGCCGTAGGCCGGGACGATGAAAGGCGGGGTGGTATCGGAGTCATTCACCAAGAGATATGCAGTGGGGGCCAATGTCTGGGTTGCGCCAGTCGTGTCCACATACTGCACGGAGGTAATGGACTGAAGCGGCGGATTCGGCAGTTCTATGAGCTGCCTGGAGTACAAGCGCCGCAAGGTGTTGGGGTATATTCTCGGGAACCCCGGAAAGTTGCCGACTATGCTGCCGGGAGCGTAGCCGGTGGGAAAACGATCCAGGGTGAGCTGGAGGGTCTGGGTGACAAAGGCCCTCCTCGTCAGGCGCTCGCCGTGGATGCGCGCGGACGAAATGAGGATGTTGAACAATGAGTCTGAGGTGTCATCGTCCACACGCGCGTGCAGCTTCGCGTCAGCAAGGGCTATTGGCTCGACTGAGGGGGGAGTGATGACTCGGAGGGCCATGTCTTACTTCTTGCCTTTGGGCTTCTCGTCGGTCGGGGGCTCGTTGGTGGTATCCACTTCGGGGAACGCCGCGGCGATGATCTTGGCTTTGGGGATGTTCGCCCCATAAACCTCGGCCTCCTGGGCCTGGTCATCCGCATCACCACTGTTCACAAAGTTCTTGACCAGGGCCTCATCGGCCTCGAAGAACTGCCCCGCTTTTATGCCATGGTGTGGAATGTCCAAAAGCGCGCGTGCTTTCATTTTCCCGGCTCCTTAAAACGAGGCCGGGATAAACCCGGCCCCATATTTTGTTGTGTTAAACAAGACCTTTTGATTAGGTCGCGGAGTTCTGGAACACCTTGACCGAGCCACCCACGTCCATGAAGTTGCCGCCGGAGCGCAGGATGGCGAGGAAGCCCACCTGACCCTTGGAGGCATACACGGAGTCGTCGAAGCGGTAGAAGGTCATCTGCATGACATCGCGGATGGTGTAGAAGCTCATGTCGCCGAAGGCCACGGAGTAGGCGTTGGCAGCCATGACGGCCATCTGCTGGTTGGTGGTGTAGGGGTAGCCACACAGGGTGCCGGAGATACCCGCAGCCAGAGGACCCTCGAAGGGGGCCCACAGGGGGCGACCGGTGGAGTCCTTGATCTTGCGCAGGGAGCGAAGAACGAGGTCATTCAGCATGAAGCGGCAGTTGCCGAGGTCACGATAGGCCGGGTCAACCGAATGGATCAGGTCGATCAGGTCATCGTAGATCAGGGTTGTGGTCTCGCCAGTGATGCCAACCTTGCCAACGCCGGCAGCGGCGGAAGCGGTGATGAGCCCCATGGGCTGGTCGGAACCGGAACCCAGGCCAACGGTGAAGTGCTGGTTCATGATGCGGCCGAGGCGCATGACCAGGCGAGCGCGGACGAAACTCTCGATGTCCACCGAGGAATCCTGGAGCAGCTCGATGGGCACCGTGACGATCTTGGAACTGTACTTGTAGACGTTCAGGGGCAACGTACCGAACGAGGGGTCCAGGGCGGTGGCCGCAGTGTTCTGGTCCATGATTTCGCCCAGCTCGGCGGTGCCGTTGCTGGTGGGCCAGTTCATCGGGTTGCCCTGCTCAGTGGCGATGATGTTGGCTACGGAGCGCATCCCGCCGTACTGCTTCAAGGCTTCGAGGACGGAAGCCACAACCACGGACTGCACAGTGTACTGGCCATCAGCGCCAACGGTGGTGTCCATGGTGTTGCGGATGCCGGGGGACAGCTTGGACACAGCGGCGTCCAGGGCACGCACGCCCCCGCGCATCCAGGTCAGGAACATCTCCTGAGCATTCTTGGACTCGGGGTTTTTGTGGGCCGCGCGGTCAGCCGCGTCGCCAACCATGGCGTTCTGGATGTCCTCGGCGGTGACATCGAGCATCTTCTGGTAGCGGCCAATGCTCGCATCCAGATCGTCGATCTCGTTCACCAGGGCATCAAATTTTTCGCCGAGCGCCGGGGTCCACTTGTCCCCCTGGTTGTCGTCGAGGAGCGCCTTGCACTCACGGGAAACGGCGGCGCGTTTTTCCCTCATGGCCTGAATATCAAGCATAGTTCCTTCTCCTACTGGCGTGCGGACTTCCGCTTATCGCCGGATACGCCCCTCATGCGGAGTTGGCGGTTAAGGTTTTGAAAATACTCGTCGCCGTATTCCTGTGTTGGGTTTAACCCGACATTGGCATCGGAAGTACAGGGGTCTGGTTCTCCATGGAGAACGTCTTTTGGTTTCTTGCCATCCTTGGGATCACCGCAGTCTTCGGGGTCGCCACCGCAGTTGGCCGGGTCATCCGGGTCAGGCGCGGGAACCTCTTCGGGGTCGATGAGTGGAGTCTCAGCCGGGTCTTCCGGTTCGTCCTCTTCTTCAGGACTAGGAGTCGTGACCGGGGCGTTCTGGTAGGCAGCCAGGTTCCAAGTGGCCTTCGCGCTGGCCTTATCCTTGGGTGCATCTTCCATGATCCGGTCGGCGAAGCCCAGGGCGACTGCCTCTTCGGCGGTCATCCAGGTCTCGGCGGCCATCATGTCTTTGATGGCCTTCGGGGTCTGGCCGGTCTCCGCGACGTAGGACTTCACCAAGGTAGTGTCGATCTTGGCCAGGAGGGCCGAGGTAGCGGCCAAGTCATCACAGTTGCCCATGGCCAGGGTCCAGGCTTTGTGGATCATGAAGAACGCACCGGGTGCAATCTCCACTTCATCACAGGCCAGGGCCAAGTAAGAGGCGGCCGAGGCTGCATAGCCATCAACATGGGCCACAACCTTCTTCGAGCATCCGCGCACGGCGGCTTCCATGGCCCTGGCCGCGAACACATCTCCACCGGGGCAGTTGATGCGCAGATGAATGGTGTCAGCGGATATGGAGGCCTCGGCCAAAGCCATAACGAAGTCCTCGGCTCCGACACCACCCCAAAACGGATCATCAACGATCACGTCATAAAGGTAGAGCGTGGCCTCGGGTGCTACATCGGGTGCGGCCTCCGTCTTCATGACAGCGAGAGGCATACGGGCCTTCGCGTTGGCATTGTCGCGTAAAAGTCGCATCAGCCGGTTTTTCATTACTCTCCCCCCTGTGCCGGCTGCGCGTCTGGCGCGGTGGTTACCGGCTTGAAAAGATCATCGTTTCCCGCCCCGGCCTTTGGCGCCTGGCCCTCTTCCGTGCGAACCTCGTTCGGGGACATCCAGCCAGGCTGCTGAATCGAGCCAAGGGCAGCCTTGTAGTAGTCGGCCCGGGCCTGAAGGTCGCCTCGGGTGATCGCCGTTTCGTCGAACTCCGCAAAGTTGCCATCGGACCCGAATAGCTTGAGTTCAAGTTCCTGCTCGATGGAGGTGAAGTGCTCGTTCAGGGTCAGAGTATTGAACCACCGCCCCATCTGCTCCACACCACCGCCGAAAGAACTGGTCTTCTCGTTTTCCCCCACCATGACGGGATGCACGCCGAAGAACCGGCAAATGTCGATGACGCTGAACTTCCTGGACTCAAGGAGCTGCGCGTCGGCCGCCGTCATGGCCATGGGACTTATCTTGGCATCACCAAAAAGGATGAGGGGCTTATGGTGGTTCTTCGCCCCGGTGTACTTCTCTTCAAGGTGATGTTTCAGGCGGTCCAAGGCATCCTTGTCGAGGGTCTGGGGGAATGAGATGGCGTTTGCAGTCTGGAGGCCATTGGCGAAGAAGGAGGCTGTGGAGTGATCCGCACCCAGGGCCACACCAACTGCCTGGGCCATGGCCTGAAGGGTGGAGATGCCCCCGCGACCATTCCAGCCGAGGTTCGGGACATGGATCATGTCCTTCTGGCCATATATTTTGTAATTCCCATCATCAAACATGCACCCATAGAAGAGTTCGTTTTTGTCAACCCCGGGCAGCCGGTCAAACCCCAGTTCCCAGGCAAAGTAGACCTGCACCATCCAGGCTTTCACTGGCATCAGCGCCAGGGGTTTCCCAGTTCTGGGGTTGCGGATGATATGCGCGTAGGCATTACCCATCAGCAGCTTGTCGTGCATGAACATCTTCCAAAACGTGGCCGCCGACATGAATCTGTTGGGGGTGAGCCGCAGCATCTCGGCGCAGGGATGGCCAGAATTGAGCACCCGCAGATCACCCTGGCGCTGGTAGACCTTCACCGGGGCGCAGCAGATGGCGGATGAGATGAGCCGCACGCAGGAGAAGACGGCCGAGGACCGCAGGGCCGTGATGTGGTTGACCACCTGGCCTGCTGAGTGCATCCCCCCTCCCAACATTTCAGCCCACCGGCTGGAGTCGGTCATGGAGAAGCTGTCACCAAGATTCTGCATCTTGGCCTGGTCGAGTTCCTTGCGCACAGAACTGAGTTCTGTTTGGAGTTCGTAGGTGTCGAGGAGCGCCCCGAGCTGGTTACTGACCGGCGCGCTCGTCTCTTTGCTCTTGAAGGGCCAGAGTTTCATTTTACCAGTCCAGGAAAAGTTCGGGGTTGGCTAGGGGCTGGGCCACGATGGCGCGACTCAAGGCCATGATCTCGGCCACGGGGCCGTCGATCTTGGCTTCATTGCGTTCCTTGGTGGGGTAGTAGGTCTTGATCGGGCCCCCGCCGCGGCCCTGCTTCTTGACCACGTTGGACATCATCCAGGTTTGAACCGGGTCGCCATTGTGGGTGTACGTTTTGGCGTATACATGGCCCTCGTAGGCCTTCATCGGCTCACTCATGAGTGCTGGCCCCTGGTTCATCTCCACGCAATCAAACATGGCCCAAGGTTCACCCTGGAGGTCGAGCACGAAGTAGTTGGCTTCCTTGGGGTCATAAGCGAGTTCGCGGACATTGAACTTCTCGCAGAGGGTTTTGATGTCCTGCTTGATTCGGCCGAAGTCAGTCACAGCCCCGTCAGTCTGCGTGATCCAGTCTTGCGCGAGCCAGCCCTGGTAATGACTGTTCTCTTTGCGCTGGATGGTGTCTTCGGGGAGATAATAGAAGCCAAAACCAGCGAAGCCTTCTTTGTGTCTGAAAATGATGCGCAGGGCGGCAATGTCGATGCGGTTGGCCAGGTCCATCCCGAGCCAGCAGTCCTGGCCGGCGAACTGGGAGATATCGAGGGACTTGTCCTCACATCCGGCCCACTTAATCATGTCCATCCAAGCACAGCCGGCATTCTGCCACTGGTTAAGGTGCTTGGTGAGCAAGACGTTCTTGCGGGCCGGGGTGGTCATGGCCTCCTGGTGGCGGTCACGCAGGAAGTCTTCAAATATAGAGATACCAAAATTTGGATTTGCCTTGACCCAGCAGTTAAAATCCGTCCAATCGTCCTCCTCGTCACTTGAGAAAATTATTCCGAAGAGAGTTTCCTTCTCCAGGGTGCCTTCAAGCACCTTCTCCAGGTCTTTCTGGTCGGCATAGCAAGGAACGGAAATATCAACGCCGGCAGTGGTCACCGTCAGGAGCAACGGCTGGGCCCGAGCGCCCATACCTGTCACAAGCGTGTCGCGGAGGTCGGGGGATTTATGTTCGTGGTATTCGTCAACGATGCCGCAGGAAGGACTCGCGCCGTCGCCCGGCTTTCCAATCACCGGGGCGAAGCGGCTGCCATCCGAGAGCCGGTAGATTGGGCCGGGGTTCTTACTCGTGCCGCCGAGGTCCAGACCAAAATGTCTTTTGAAGGCCGGGTCGTTGTCCACCATGAGCCAGGCGGGCCGGAAAACCTCCATCGCCTGGTCAAGGGAAGTGGCGCCGGAGTAAACCTCGGCCCCCATTTCCCCATCCGCATTCAGCATATAATGCCCGATGATGGCCGCGAGCAGAGACTTGCCGTTCTTCCGCGGAATCACCGCCAGCACTTCGCGGAACCGGCGCATCCCATCTTTCTTCTTCACCCAACCGAAGATGCAGCCAAGGATAAAAACCTGCCAAGGCTCCAGGGTGATCTTCTGACCACTCCATTTGCCTTTGGTGTGACGCATGTTCGTGGCGAACTTGCACACCCGCTCTACCAATGATGGCTCAAACCTGTAGGGGAACGAATCTGTCTTGGCGCGCTCCAGGTCGCGCAGATGCCGCTTGCAAGCGAGGCGAACCCACTTGCAAGCGGCTATCTGGCCGGAGGTGACGGCGGCAACGTAGGCAGCGAGTGTAGCGGAGAAGGTGACGGGAACTTCGGCAAGTTTGGTGGACGTGGCCGAAGACACCGGAGGGGTGGAAGGAGCTTTCTTCGCCCGAGGTGTCTTGGCGGCCGTGGTCATGATTGCTGGATAAATACTGGTTTAACCAGACACTAGACAGTCGGTTGGTTCTCTGAGGAGAAAGTAGCGTCTTCCTGGATGGTCTTAAATGTGTGTCCACACCCTGGGCACTTATGGTGTCGAAGGCATGTTCCCTTCTCGGTGTCCCAGGGCATTGTGCGGAATCGCTTCGCCCATTTCTTGCATTCGGGGCATCGGGCCGCACCGCGCATGGGGCTGTAGACCGCTCCTTGGCTCATTTAGAACCCCCTCCCCCTATGACTCTGAGCCGGAGGCCCTTGAGTACCCAGGAAGCCACCTTGTCCATGTTGGGTTGCATTCCCGTGAGCCAGGAGAAAAATACTATGGTGTTCAAATACACTGGCACCCACCAGGAGAACCCACAGCGTATATGCAGAACCGCCATTGGCTAAACCCCCACCGACTCGAACCCAGCCCAGGCTTCGGGAACCTTCCCGGATATGGCCGAGGCCACCTTGCTCTTGCTGGCCGGGGTCAGCCCCAGCTCAGAAAGCAATCCATGGAGATGCCGCTCGGCCTCGTTCTTCTGGGCCACGGCGGGGTTGGCCTTGAGCAGGCCCCGCAGCAGGGAGTCGGGCTTTTTGGCCTCGGCCTGGTCGGGCTTTACCTGCTCGCCGGTCCAGTAAGTGCGGCCGTTCGCCAGGATATCCGCGTCGAGTGCTCTGATCTCCGCGGCGCGCCGGGCGGCCTGCCAGATCACGACCTCGTGGGATTTGGACAACCGCCCTTCCCCCCGCAGATAATTCTTGAACCGCTCGAACCATTCCTGCACGTCCGGATCGGCCTGCCAAGTGAGAAGCAGTTCCTCAGAGATAGCCTTCGGCTCGGCCGGGTTTGTCCGGCCTTTGCGCAAGGTGCCCTTGGCCAACTTGAGCTCAGTGGGAAGTGTTTTACGGCCAGCCATGGTCAACTCCTGATCGCTTTCCTGCGGCCCTTGAGGACACCGTGACGAAGATCATGATGTGCCCGGCACAGGGGAGCGAGGTTTAAAAAATCATTATTGGCTGAGTCCCCATCTATGTGATGGACCTCAACCGCGAGAATGAACATTTTCTCTTTTTTGCAATCGAGGCAGAGGCCTCCGTGCTGCCGCAGCACCCGTTCCCGGATGTCACGCCAAGCGTACCCGTAGCCCCGCTTGGAGGAACTCCCTCTGCGCTGCTCGAGGCTAGCCTCGACAGCCGCCTGCTTGGCCTCGGCCGCCGGGCGGCACACGTCGCAGTACCCGGAACTGTCTCGTGTGGTGGTCCGGCAGCCGGGGCCTTTGCAGGGTCGGAGGGCGCGAGGAGGCATTCTATTTTCCAGACTTGTTACAGCAGCCAGCCGGAAGGAGGTGGGCCTCGCCTTCCCCGCGCCAGGGGCACGGTCGGCAAGGCCTCGTTGGTACAAGTTTGTCTTTGGCCGTCTCAAAAACGGTTATGTTCCAGACCAGTAGGCAGATGAAAACCAGGATACCCCACAGGACTGAAACAACATCCGCCAGGTTGGGCTGGTAGTTGGAGTCCTGCGAGAGAGCCCACAACGCCTGGGCCAGGATGCCACCCATGGACAGCATGAATGAGAGCTGGGAAAAGTTGCCAAGACGACCAGCGGACTTTGGGTGTCCTACCATGATGTCTTGGGCGGCCCGGTGCGCGCGGAGCGCGCAAATGCCAACTACCGTGCAGAGTAGGAACAACGGGAGTGACATGATCCAGGAGATAGGGCTCATTGCGCGTCTCCTTCCTAGAGCAGGTTGCAGGCTTTCTTGCTGATGATGTCCAGGACGCGGGGCGCGACATACCCGGAGGCGCCCACCAGGGCGACAAGCGAGTAGTCAGACATCCCCCAGCCACGCATAATCAGCCAAGCAATGACGCCCGCGAACATGCTGGTGACGAACTCGATGGCGAGTTGCCGGGTTGTGCATTGAGGGGTTCGGAGAGCCCTGACGGTTCCGCCGAGGACCGCCAGGGTGGCCGCGCCAAGAAGAGACTTTGCTTCGGGGCTGAAGTCATCAGGGTTCATTTTTCAGTCCGCCATTTGGGTGTAAGGTGCGAGCCGCACGGGCGCCGGAAGTAGCGCGGCCAGTTCCCCGGGTGAGACAACATTGCACTGCGGGGGAATCAGGCCTTGCTCGGCCAGAAAATACGCGGCAGTCTGAGAGCATACCGGCGTGGTCATCACGTTGCGGACTTTCCCCCAGGCTAGCTTGAAGAGAGTCAGGAACCCATACCCCGGGTCTTCCCCGACAAAGACCAGCGCATTCGTGGCCAAGCACTCTTCCTGCGAGGGGGTCGTGGGTATCCTGTGAATGAAAATGTCCCCGTTGTAGTTACTGAAACGGGCTGAGGCGAGACGCAAGCTCGGGCCATGCGCCAGAGCCTCGACCAGGAAAACGTGGCCATGCTCCACCACCACCATACTGGTGTGTGAGCCCCCCGGCCGGTAGTGCTCAATGGCGCGAGACAGCATGTCCGCACCAAGCCAGGTCACAATGTCACCTGTCGTGAGCGTAGGCCGGAGGGCCTCGTATGTGATGAGTTCGGGCATCAGAAGCTCCAGCCCAAGACCAGCATGGCGAAAGAGGGGGTGTGGACGGCAAGACCGAGTGGCTTGTATTGCCACAAGGTCTTGCTCGTCCCGTTGTCTGGCAAGGTCGTAAGCATCATGCTGAGCCGTTTCCCCTCGTAGATTATCATTCGCCCATTAGCCGGGAGCGTGAGGGCTACTGAGCCGAGGTAGGGTTTGCAGTGGCACCCGCTGCCGACGACAATGCAGGAGCCAGTGCAGCGCCAAACTTGGCCCAGCCTTCAATGGCCTCGGCAGTCGGAGTGCCAGCAACGCCAGGGGGCAGCGGAGTGTTGGCAATGGCGGTCAGAACGCCAGCGGCAGCAGCCATGGTCTGGGCGATGTCCGTGGCCACGGCCTGCTGATTCTGGGCCGAGGTGTTGGTCTTGGACACGCCACAACCGAGGGCGGCGAACAGGGACCAGAAGCACACGAGAAACAGAATGGACTTGAGGGCATTACGCATGGAAGGCCTCACTGGTTGTCCAGGGCGGTTACACCACTGGGGATGGGGTTATTGAGGATATGGAGGCAAGTGCATCCACGGAGTTTCATGGCGGTGTGGCCTGGAGGGAGATTGAAGATGTTCGCGGTCATGGCCACGTTATCCACGTTGGTGAGGTCAACACCATTGAAGGCACCAGCCATCTGGTTGGGAGACATGGTGAAGTTGGCGAAGCGGCAGCCCTCGGCCGGTAGCACGCGAACTGCGCCCTCGGTCAGGTTCTCAAAGGAGTTTCCTGTGAAGGTCAGATCGGAGGTCTCGCAGTCGAACTGGCCATCATAGGCGCGCTGGCCACCCAGGAACTTGTTTCCCGAGATGGTCAGGCCCCCGCTCGAAGTCTGAAAGATGCCGGCTTCGGCTGTGGGGATACTGGTGGAGAACTCGCAGTCCACGACCTTGTTGTCGCCCTGGTCCCCATTGAACTTGTTGGCGAGCTTCATGCCTTTCAGCGTGTAGTCCACGAAATAGACATTCTCGATCTGCGCGGCGCACGCACCCTGGATATCCAAGGGGGTGTCGAAGTTGGCCAGCACCAAGTTCGAGAGCTTGGGCTTCACGGACACCGCTTCGGTGCCCATGGTGATGCCAGTCTCACCGGCCACGGAAGACTCCAGGCGGAAGTTCTGGAGAATGACGCCCGTGCCATCCGGCGCAGTGATCGTGCCCCGGAGCTTCGTGGTCCAGGGGCCATTGCCCTCAACGATCATGGGCTTGGGAATGGTCACGGCCCCGATGTCCTGGAGGTCAGCGTTGCCGGGGATGGTAACTCGGCCAACGGTGTCGGCGTTGATGGCACCTTGAAGGTCAAAATTCATGATGCACCCCCGGTAGGTGCGCTGGTAGGCCCCACCTCAGATGTAGCCGGGCAAGCCAACGCGGTCTGAGTGGCAGTGAGCTGCTGCACGGCCACCCCATTCATGGCATGGCCATGGTAGACGGCACCCGCGCCGCCGGTCAGGGTCATCAGCACGAGCTGGTTCACCGTGTCAGTGAGCCCATACTGCGCAATCTGGTGCTGAAAGAGCACGGCCAGGATGGGGACGATGTTTGAAAGCGCCCCCAATAGAGTGGGGCTTGAGTACCAAGGCTTCATGGTGTCTTCCTCCGGTAGTAAATTCCTCGATCCGTGATCTTTCCAAACAGCGCGGCCAGGAACAGCGAACACCCGCGAGGCAGGCCGCAGCCCCGTAAACGACAGTAGATATGGGCGGCGTTAAGCCTGTGCTGGAGCCAGTTGCGCATTTACCACCGCCTTGGTCTTGTCTAGCCAGACTTTCCTGGCATCCAGGCCAATCTGGCCGCCATTGACCGCTATGGTGAAGGAGATGAGGTCATCTGTGTCGGCAAAAACCGATAGATTGCGCATGTTCCAATACTGGGCAGCCACCACGAAGAGATATCGGGTGGCGTTGACGAGCTCGGGCTGGACCTCCAGGGGTAGCTGGCAGAGTTTCCCGAGTTGAGCGTAATTGGCACGGCCAGTGAGCTGGAAAGGCCCGCGGCCATGGTACTTCCAGCCATCCCCGGGTGACGTGTTGCCCATTCGGCCCGCGTATACCCGGTTGGCTATGGCCTCCTGGTTGTTGGCGTAGGTCGTAGCCTGGGCTGCGGTGAAGTATTTGGGGAAAGTGGCCAGAAGGCCCTTGGCGCTGTAGTGTAGATTCTCGTCTAACGTGACAAACCCGCCAGTTTCCTCCAGGGCCAGGGCAATAAAGTACATCTGGCGCATCGAGGTGTTGATCCGGGCGCTTTCAAACAGTGCTGGGAGCGACGGGTACGCAGCTTGGACCACTGGAAGCGCATCAGGCGCGAGTTTGTTGAGTGCTTTACCCCAATCAATGGCATCCGGCATCGCAAATCTCCTGGTAAGGTCAGAACGCTGATACCACAGCAGGGATTTTTATGTAAATACGCGGGTGAATTTATGAATCTTGCAATACAGTGGTGGAAAAAGCGCGGATTTTATCCGGGTTCTGGCATAAAAATGTAGAAATTTAACTCAAGAAAACTGGTGGGCATTTATCAACTGTAGAAACCCAGTTGAGGAGACTCGCGGAGCATTTTTTCCTGTAGAAAGCCCTGGCGAGAGCCTCCCTGGCTTTACACGCGGCCTTTTGGGGCGTAGGGGTTTTCTCACCTACCAGCCTACCGTTTATGCCGCTGTCATAAACCCCTCACAGGTTTATGCACACAGCCGATAATTTGCCCCCATTTTGGTCGCGCGAAAATTTATG
>Ga0265319_1000104_pt1 | contig 65797 bp, 63 predicted proteins | sample 4824metaG_FD_192443 | JGI IMG/M metagenome (GOLD analysis project Ga0265319, IMG submission 192443) | Rhizosphere microbial communities from Carex aquatilis grown in University of Washington, Seatle, WA, United States - 4-8-24 metaG | ecosystem: Host-associated > Plants > Roots > Rhizosphere >... | reverse complement strand
GGTATTGAATGCCTTGACCCTCTCTTCAAGCGGCATGCTGTTGAGGTAGCGAATTTCAGTATTGCCGAAGACCTGAACCCGGTCGTACGTGAAGAGGGCGACATATCCCGCCAGCGCCAATCCCGGCCTGTGAATGCTCTTGTCGCGGATCGTATTCTCGAAGCCGACATTCGTCAGCGGCACGAGTTTCAGGCGGGCTTTGTTCGTCTCGTAGAGAAAGCCGACCGTAATGCTGTGTTTCCGAATCTCTTTCGCGGATTCAAGTTTCATCGTCAGTATCCCGATGCTGATTAATCTTTTTCGTGAATTTTTCGAACTTTGCTCTTTGCCTTCGCATGCAGTTTGCCCTTGTATTTCACAAGCTGGCGTTCGAGTTTCGCCACAGCGGCATCCACGGATTTTTGATAATCGTCGGATTTTTGCACCGCTTTGAGAAGCGTCCCGTAGACTGTCATATGGATCTCTGCAACTTTTAGACTGTTCCGCGTGCGCTCGAAACTGAGGATTATTTCTGATTTGACAATGCCATCGTAGTACCGTTCCAGTTTTGTAACGGCATCGTGCGCATAGTCGCGCAAATTCTCATTTGGCTTAAAATGCCGGGCCGTAAACTTTATGTCCATGGTACCTCCCTCATATATTCATCTCAGGATCGACGGTGACACGGGCTCGGCCGATTCTACGAAGCTTTCGGGTGGGCCTGTCGGTAGACTTTTTTCAAACGCTCCGAGGTCAAATGCGTGTAGATCTGGGTGGTCGAAAGACTTTCGTGCCCAAGCAATTCTTTTACGGCAAAAATGTCGGCGCCGCGGTCCAGCAGATGGGTCGCAAAAGAATGGCGGAGCACATGCGGGCTTTGCTGGCGGATTTCCGAAACTCCTTTGATATATTTCTTGACGATCGCATTGACGGCAGCAGGATAGAGCCTTTTTCCTTTTGCAGTCAGGAACACAGCACCCGCTTCCTTGCCGGCCGGTGTGCCGAGCTCATTCCTCGCCGCGAAGTACCGTTCGAGCGCCTCACGTGCCTTGGAGCCGATCGGGAGTATCCGTTCCTTGTTCCCCTTGCCGACGACCTTCACCGTGCTCTCGTAGAGGTCAACGTCGCGGGTGTCGAGCTGCACGAGTTCGCCCCTTCGCATCCCCGTGCTGTACAGGAGCTCGAGGATAGCAGCGTCGCGCGATCCAAGCGGGTCGTTGGTATCCGGGAGAGACATCATTTTTTCTACGGCAAGTTCGTCGAGAAATTGCGGGAGTTTGTTCTCAAGCTTCGGAGTAACGACATTGCTCACCGGGTTTGCCGGGAGAAGTTTTCGGCGGACTGCGAACTTGAAAAAGGACCGGAGCGTCGAAATTTTCCGGACGACGCTTTTTTTCGCCATGCCGCTGTCGAGCATAACGGCGAGGAAGCAGCGCACGATCTCCTGGTCGATGTCCTCCGGATGCTGGAGCGTATCCGGAAATTGTTCCTGAAGGAATGAATGGAATTGTGAGAGGTCCTGAGAATACGAGATGTGTGTATGGGGAGAGAAATTCCTCTCACGGTCAATGTACTCCAGAAACAGTTCCATCGCGTGATTAAGCATCGGGCCGCCGTTACACTGCTATTGCTGTTTCTTCACGGACGAATTCTTCCTTGCAATTCGGACAGAACAGATACTCCCCTTTTTTCTTCGAGCTCTTTTGAACCAGGTACGGGTTCTTGCAGTTCTCGCACTCTTGGATGACCGGCTTGTCCCACGAGACGAAGTCGCAATCCGGGTAGCGCGAGCATCCGTAAAAATTTCTTTTCCTTTTCGTCTTTCGCTCGATCACATCGCCGTCTTTGCACTTCGGGCATTTTATTCCCATCGAGATCGGCTGCGTGTAAGTGCACTTCGGATAATTTGAACATCCCAAAAAGGTACCGAACGGGCCGCCTTTCACAACGAGGTCTCCGCCGCATTGTCTGCACTTCAACCCGACGGTGTGCTGCAGCTTCTCCACATCTTCATCGAGCGGTTTTCTGTTTTTGCACGCCGGGTACCCTGTGCATGCTTTGAACTGGCCGTAACGCCCCCACTTGATGATCATCGGCTTGCCGCACAATTCGCACATTTCGCCGGTCTCTTCCTGGAGAGATTTCTTCAGTCGGCCGGTTTCTTTTTCGATGTGATTCAGCGATTCGATGAACGGATGATAAAAGTCTTCCATCACCTGCACATAATTGTTTTTTCCCGAAGCGATGGTGTCGAGTTCCTCTTCCATCAAAGCGGTAAATTTCACGTTGAGAACTTTGGGGAAACTGTGCACGAGAAGCTTGGTGACCACCATGCCCAAAGAGGTAGCGAAGAGTTTCCTTTCCTGCTGGTCGACATATTGTCTGTTGACGATGGTGCCGACGATCGCGGCGTACGTACTCGGCCGTCCGATGCCGAGCGCCTCCAATTCTTTCACGAGGCTGCTCTCCGTGTACCGCGCCGGGGGCTTGGTAAAATGTTGTTTCGGCAGGACATTCCGAAGGTTGGAATGTTGTCCGGTCTTGAGGTCTGCAGGGATTTTCGACGTCGGATCGTCGTCATCAGCCATTCCCTTTTCCTCGATCATGTCATCGTAGACCTGGAGAAAGCCTCTGAATATCGGGACTGAACCTGTGGCCCGGAAAGCATACTCACCTCCCTTGATATCGACGGAGACTTGCTCGAATGTGGCAGCGGTCATCTGACATGCGACAAAGCGATTCCAAATCAACTCGTACAACGCATAGATATCTTTTTCCAGATGCTTTTTGACGTGTTTTGGAGCCAGCTTTATCGAAGTCGGTCTGATCGCCTCGTGCGCATCCTGCGATTCCTTCCTTTTCTTGAACTGGTGCGGCTCCTTCGGGAGATACTCCGGGCCGTATGAATCATAGATATACCCGCGAACGGCCGCAACCGCTTCGTCGCTTAGGCGTGTTGAATCAGTCCTCATATAGGTGATCAAACCGACAATACCTTCGTCGCCAAGGTCGATCCCCTCGTACAATTTCTGCGCGAGCATCATCGTCCGCTTTGCCGAGAACCGCAGACGGCTTGCCGCTTCCTGCTGCAGCGTGCTCGTGATGAACGGCGCAGGCGCGATCCGCTTGACAGTTTTCTTTTGGATGTCAGTGATGGAGTACGTCTGCTTTTGAATTTCAGCCGCATATCCCTGCGCAGTCGTGGTGTCCCCGATCTTCGGTTCTGATCCGTCGATCCTTATTAATTTCGCATAAAACGGGTCTGAGCTTTCCGTCTGGAATTCACCGATGATCGACCAGTATTCTTCCGCAACAAATTTTTTGATGTGCTCTTCCCGTTCGCAGATCAGCCTCAAGGCGACGGATTGAACTCTCCCCGCCGAAAGGCCGTAAAATACCGTTTTCCAGATGAACGGGCTCAGTTTATACCCTACAACGCGGTCCATGGCCCGCCGCGCCCGCTGCGAATCGACCAGGTGCTGGTCAATTTTCTTCGGTGACGCCATAGCTTCGGCGATCCCGGTCGGCGTAATCTCATGAAAAAGGACGCGGAAGATATTCTTGTTCTTTGCGTCGATTTCCTGGGCAATGTCGTAGGCGATCGCTTCACCCTCCCGGTCCGGGTCTGTCGCAATGAAGACCTTATCAGCGCCCTCCGCAAGCCGCTGGAGTTTTTCGATCACGACCTCTTTGCCTGCGATCGTCTCGTACGAAACCGCGAATTTATTCTCGACATCGACTCCCAATTTGCTTTTCGGCAAATTCTTGATATGTCCGACCGAGGCCTCAACGACGTACTCATTTCCGAGATACTTATTGATCGTTTTAGCTTTCGAGGGTGATTCTACGATGATTAACGATTTACCCATACTGAAGACCTTTTCGCTCCGCTCAATGAATTGTATCTTTACCGTTGAACATGACCCTGCTTCCGATACCGCGAGAATCTTCGCTCTCAAGCAGTAACGAAGCGACAATCGATTTCGTTTCCTGCATGCCCGCCGTGACATAATCGGCAAGCATCACCCTGTCGATGACCGTTTCAATGTCTTCTTCCGAGATAAGGCCGAGTTCTCGCAATTGAATCAAATATCCGTGCGCTTCAGGCGTGAACACCATCCGTTCTGCATCGTGCAGTACGCGATGAGAATGAGGGGAGCTCTTCGAGATTTCCTTGACCAGCTTTTCGCCGAGATCGATCTTCTCGTAGAGCCAGCTGAACGCCGTGCTGATCTCGGTCGGCGTGTAGCCGCTGTTGGTCAATACGCTCAAATCTATCTCTCCCAGCGGAATATTATTCCGCAATTCGCCCATCAGATACACGATAATTTCAACTATTTTTTCTCTCATTGTAGTAGCCAGCCTGCCTGCTTCCTGTTGATCTCTATGGTGGCAATGTAGTAAAAAAACTCGGAGTGTCAAATAGCAGACATCCCGCGGTTGCACATGCCGACGTATCGCTCCTGGAGTTCAAACATCATTTTCCGTTGTTTTGTTCTCTTGTCGTCGTAGCCTAACGCATGGAGAACTCCGTGAACCACCAGGCGCGTCACTTCGTTCTTCACGCTCACTGTATAGAGACGCGCTTGTCGGCGCGCTTGTTTCACGTTGATGTAGATTTCGGCTTCGAGGAAGGGATGTGTTTCAATCAGAAATGTAATGACGTCTGTGTTGAATCTATGCCCCAGATATGCCGTATTGATTTTCTTTATCGCGATATCGTCGACGAAAACAAAGGAAATTTTGCCCGTAAAAACTTGTTCCTTCTTAAACACGAAGGCTGCGATGCGGCCGACTTCCTTCTTCGATATTCGGTACTCCTTGCAGTCGAACGAAACGGCGACCTCAACCATTACCGCTTTCTTCTTGTTGCGGGTTTCTTTGCCTGCTCCGGCAGCACCGATTCTGTGAGAGACAAGGCAATGCCGGACAGCATGACCTCGGGGCCAAGCTGGGTAAAATCTCCCGAAAGCAGTGAACGGTCAACGTTCGCATACAGAGAACATCCCCCCTCTTTCTCGATAATCAACCCTGATACTTTCCCGTCGCGCTGGCCGATGAATGTCACTTCGCCCAGCATGTCGCTGACGACATACCCCGAGCAAAAATGCAACTGAAGGTGGGCGTTCGGCGTATATACCGTAATGAGGTTTCCCCGCTCCTTCCCGATCAAAATATTCGAATAGATCTCGACCGCAAGTTTCCGTTTGGTTACGCCGTTCCCGACTTCGAATCGAACGTTGTTGCCCCGCTCTTTCCCCTTTACACCGAGGGCCTTGGCAAGTTTTTTAAAATCAGCAGGTGTAAATACGAAACTGGATGTCGTCATGGAAAATTGAAATGAAAAAAGAAAAACCCCGTACTGAAATTCCCGGGGTTTACACTGATGCGCTGTTCGTCTCTCGAACGAAAAGCTGGGTACTAGCGCGCCGTATATATTGAACTCCACATCTCACATCATAATATAAAGACGAGCGGGCGAATAGTCAAGTTCATTTTTGGTAGTGGTACACTTTCGAAGATACGAATGAGTGGACAGGCTGGAATGACGCCTTTAAGCAATACAGGAGAAGTAAGAATAAGGTGAAGCCAAATTCACCTAGAAGGTGAAGCCAAATTCACCTAGAAGGTGAATTTGAAATTACGGTAGTGGTACAGAATTTAATCCCCGCTTGACAACAAACGGTTCGGTAGTGGTACACTTTGAAAATTGAAAAGACTCAGCAAAAATCAAACTTTTAATCACCCAGAAAGGTAGAAACACAATGAAAAAGCTCCCAACGTTCCCCACATACATTGGACGCGGCAAAAACAGACGTCCAAATTTTCTTTCAGCAAAGGGAAGGGCTATCAGCAAGAAGCAGCACCCCAGCCCAATGTTAGACGCATTTGAGAAAATTCTTATACGGATTTTCACACATCAAGACCCTAAGGAGACTTTAAGACTCGTTTCCGAGGTGAAGAAGATCGCTTCCGAAATAAAGGATCAAGCCGCAATTTCAAGTCTAAAAGCGTACGCTCGTCTCGCGAAGCGCCAACTACGACGTAATTACAATACTTAGCATTCTTTGTTTGTAATGTTTCGATATTTTCACAGATTTCATCCCAAGTGGAACGATGAAAAGCTTTTTGGACCGGGCTAAATAAGAGAAAATAAAATTTATTCAATATCTCCGTATCGGTAAACTTATCCAATATGTCTATATCTTTATTCTTACTCATAGAACCCTCCGCGTAGAGTAGTAGTGAGGTAAAAGCACGAATTAAGAAAGCATCATTTGACTCTCAAATCGCATATTCCTATAATTTACGAAAGGACACGACACCAGGCTAGACACTAGACATCACCTTGAAAGTAGCGACAAACCAATTGAAGGGCAACAGTGCTAAAAGGCATTTGTTGCCCTTCTTATTTTTACGGGGCACAAATGGAGAATAGCAAACTAAATGAGTTACGAGAAGAAATGACATTAATGTTTTCGCACGCAAGGAAACATGCGCCGTTCAACAATACTAAGAACTATATTGTTTTTCTAGAAACCCTCGTATTATTTATGCATAAAGATCAGATTGACTCAAAAAAAAATGAACAAGAAAGGAAAGAAGAGCATCAACGGCTCCTGATCGAAATCAAAGATTTAACAGAAATAATAGCGAAATTTCATCAAGGGAGCGATGCTACCCGGAGATCATTATTTAAAAGTACTATACACCGTTATTTCAAAGTTCGACAAAACATTATAGCCAAGAGAGGATATACCTTTGGTGCGGCACTTGAAGACGAAAACAAAACTAATCAACATTATTCTCCAAAAGAATTTGGAATCATTTACACGGACTTGGTAAATCACTTTAAGACATGGAGATCAAGGAATAAGGAGTTTGTATTGGAGGTTGAAAAAAGTTACACCGCTGTAACCTAAGGGTAACACCGGTGTTACCTAAAAGGAACTCGTAACATAAATGGGTACGCAGCAAGATACCGACGGCATTATCAGAATTGATTAGATTGTTGATGGATGATAGAACTGAATTGTCAATAAAAAACCCGCTCCAATTACAGTTGGAGCGGGTCAATTCAGAACTTAAAAAGTACCAGAAGGGAGAACAGTTCGATGGCAACGGTATATGGCAGATTTTTTATACCGCCCAGATCCATAATATCAAAACGTCTGGGTTGACATCAAACAGAACCTAATTACTTTATAGCTCGATAGCGCGGATGCTTCTAACATCCGCGCTATCAATAAACAATCATAGCTGATAAGAGCTACGAAAGCCTGATACAAATGTACGCTCTTATTGGTTCATAGTCAAAAACAAAAGGAGCGTACAAAATGGCACACTACCTACCCATCGAAAAGAAGATTCTCATTCTTAATTCCCTTGTAGAAGGCAACTCAATTTGCAGCACGGTACGAATGACGGGCGTACATAAATTAACAATCCTTCGATTATTATGCGAAGCCGGAGAACGTGCTCAAGAAATCCTTGACCGTGAAATGGTAAACATCCAATCGAATTATATTCAGGTCGATGAAATCTGGACGTATTGCTTCAAGAAACAAAAGCAACTTTCAGAATTTGAAAAAGATTCTTTAGAGTTAGGCGATCAATATGTTTTCGTCGCTATCGACTCAGAGACAAAACTTGTAGTATCGTTTAATGTTGGAAAGCGAAATGAGAGCAACGCCTTTTCAATGATGAAGGAATTACAGTACAGAATTACAAATAAGTTCCAACTTACAACAGATGCTTTTGCTCCATACTTCAAAGCAGTTGATGATGTTTTTGGCGATGATATCCACTATGGCCAAATTCACAAAGAGTACCGAGAAGATTCAAAAGGCGAGAAGCGATATTCCCCCGCGGATATTGTGAGGGTAATAATAAAGCCCTTAATCGGACAACCTGAACGCAAACGCATTTCGACGAGCCACATTGAACGCCAAAACTTGACCATGCGTATGCAAATGCGTAGATTTACTCGACTTACAAACGGATTCAGTAAAAAATTAGAAAACTTGAAAGCGGCCACGGCCTTGCATTTCTATCATTACAATTTCATGCGCATTCATTCAAGCCTAAGAGTTACCCCAGCAATGGAAGCGAAAGTTACAAAGAGATTATGGGGATGGGAAGATTTATTCAGCTACGGGATAGAAAAGAAAGCGGCATAATATTAAAAGGAGAATAAGAGATGAAATTACTATTACTATCATGCTTCCTTCTGCCTTTGTCGATGAAGGCAGGAGATTACGATAAAGGATACAAGAATTTACAATGGGGAATAGATCGGGATAACCTTCAAAGCCTCATTGTCGATCAAACACATAATGCATTTAGTGATAATGATGACCCATCTGAAGGTCTCTTCTGGTTAGCCTATTATGATAAGCACTCAGTATGCGATTATGAATTTTTCAATAATTCCTTTTATAGCGTCCGTTGCACTTTTCAATCTAGTTCAGAAAACAGTTCTGAGTTGCTCGAAGAGATCGTAAAATCATTCATTAAAAAAATGAATAAACAGTATGGGATAGCCAAAATAAATGAGGGAGTATATTACTGGAAAAATAAGTACGTAAGAATAAATCTTTCATTTACCGTCGAGAACAGTTTCCTAGGCGATTTATATGGAAACATCGAATTTAATATCACCTATCTGCCGATAGAATCAAAATACAATGCCTTCGTTAAAGGGGTTAATAAAAACAAAACTGAAATTCTAAAATCTCAAGCTGATAGCATTTTAAATCATTAGTAAAATATCATTTTCCATCCTTCCATAGCTCATGGAAACAAAAGACATCATGTTTTTCATTGCGGTCTTTGTAGGTGGCGCCGCACTAATAGGCTTATTTTACTTGTTAGATCGACCGATCAGCTATAAGAACTTCAAACCGAAGATTAAAGACTTAGAGAAAGATTTACAAATATTTAGAGATGTCTACGGTCATAAAAAAGAAGATGAAACCCCTGAAGAAGAACCAGTTAAGAAGAGCCTATGGGATCGCATCCTTGAAGCTATCGGCCTTTAGTTCAAATGGCACCTTGACATTCAATGGAAAAATATTTATTATTCCCGCGTAGTTGAGCATAGACAGCCACACTCCCACACCTCTACCACAACCACCGGCTCTAAAGACTAACGATTATTTCTCCACGTTTAGTAATAAAAATGCTCAACTCTTAATCCAAGAATTGAGCATTTTTTATAGAGGAAGATATGAGAAGATTATTTGAAAAACTATATAGATTGTTTCACCGAAAAACAGATTGGCACGATCCACGCGTCTGCATTCCTTCGGATGGGGAAGAATGGATTACCATATCACATCTGGAAGAGCATCACTTGACAGACCGCTCTGCCGTTTCACAGGAATCCCAATCTTCCTAGAAGAATAAAGACGAACATGCCCACACTTACCACATACGAGATAAGCCATCGGCATGGTTCTACCAGAAACCCCCTTTGTTGTTGGCTCAAATGCAGCAAACTGGATAATGTTTTGTCCCATGCGCCATCGAGTTGTTTGAGTATTACAAGATTCACAACGTTGACTTACATCTTGCGTGGCTAACCAATCAAGGAAAACCCGCTTATCATCATCGTCAAAATCCATTATTTTTCCCTTTCAATGATAGATAAAACAACCTCAGTGAATTCCGCAGAGTATTACAAAAACCTACCCCAAAAGCAACAGTAAAAGCACCCCGCCTTTAAGCCTCATTCTTGACAACAAACCGACTTATCCTACCTTAATCCCGAATAACAATCAGCACCCTTTCAGTAATTACAAACGGCAGAACCATGTTCGACAATATTGATCCTGAAATAATAAAATTCATAGGCTTTTGCATTCTAGTTTACGGAAGCATTGGCTTACTTATCTACATTAACAGCCGAATTGGAAAAAGGAAGAGATAACAAACCCAATGCCATTCCCCCTAATAACGACTAACTATTAACCATTATTAATTTTCAAAGTGTACCACTACCTCATTTTTGGTCACCACGTGAGCTCCAGCCCTTCGCGCGCTGCCGTGCACTCAAACGAAAAATTTTTCGTCTTGATCTCTTTTTTGCATTTCAAGAGGATGTCGTCGACTTTATCATCGCTGCGATTCGGTTCGTGGTGAAATAAGACGAGATGGCGCGCGTTTGCTTCCGCGGCGACCTTGAGAGTGAAGAGGTAATGCGAATGCCCCCAGCCGACTTTGTCAACATATTCCTCGGGGGTGTACGTGCAATCATGGATGAGAATGTCGGCATTCTTGGCGAAATCGAACACCCGCTGATTGGGATCGCCGGACACTGCCGCATATTTGTCCTGCACAACTTTCTCAAAGTTCGTCATATGGGACGCAACTTCTTTATCAAAGGGTTCATTGTCGCTGATATAGACGAGCGTTTTGCCTTTGTACTCCAACCGATAGCCAACGGTAAAGCCGGGATGATTCACGTACATCGTCCGCACGTGGGCGCCAAAGATGGTGAATTCCTCTTCGCCGATCGGACGGAAATTTATCTTTGCTTTTAATTCATTCAACTGAACGGGAAAATAGATCCTGTTCATTTGGTCTGCGATGATGCGCTGGAGATTAACCTCCTTCCGTTCGGTTCCGATGATCGTGATTTCATTACCCGAGATCAGGGCCGGCTTGAAGAACGGGAATCCCTGGATATGGTCCCAGTGAGGGTGCGTGATAAGAAGGTACGTGTTGAGTGATTCCCCGTTGGCAATAAGATGGTCGCCGAGGCCGCGGATGCCGGTTCCCGCATCAAAAATGATTAATTCATCGTTGTCGAGACGGAGCTCCAGCGACGGAGTGTTTCCTCCGTACCGGACAGTCGCTTTACCGGGCGTCGGGATAGAACCGCGAACACCCCAGAATTTTAATTTCATGGCGCAATCTCTGTGGTATGTAGAAAGAGAAATTAGATTCTGTACGTCGCAACATAATCAACGTAATTTTGGGCCGATTGAATTAGTGATTGCCGTTCATCCGCAGTCAGCGGACGCACGACTTTTGCCGGAACGCCCATCGCCAGCATCCCCTCGGGTATGACGGTATTCCCAACGACAACTGCGCCGGCAGCGATGAGCGCGTACGGGCCGATGCGTGCATTGTCCAACACGATCGCCCCCATGCCGATGAGGCAGTAATCATGCACTGTGGCGGCATGAACAACTGCGGCATGCCCCACGGTAACGTTTGAGCCGATGATCAACGGATACCGCTCATGGGTGACGTGAAGCACCGAACCGTCCTGGATATTCGTTCGCTCTCCGATACGTATGAAGTTGACATCCCCTCGGATGACAGCGTTAAACCATACGCTGCTGTCCTTTCCAATCACGACATCACCGATCACATGCGATCCCTCTGCCACGAACACACTTTGATGGATCTTCGGCACGATGCCGCGGTACGGGATGATACTCATGGTTATTCAATCTTCTGCTGCACGCGGCGGCACCCATCCGGGGCGGTTCCACTTTACCAGCTCAAGTCGAATGCTTCCCAGGATCACTTTCATCTTCGCGATCACAGGGACCGCAGCTTCATCGTTGCTGAACCATCCGGAAAAACCGCCGGTGAGACCGAATATTCCGACGAAATCGGCACGTCCGTCAAACTCTATTGTTTCGATCGGGTACTTGACCGCATCGATCTCGGAAGGTTTTTTCTTGTTCAAAAAATTGATGTACGTATTTACTTTCTTTTCGTTCACAAAGGTCGGCACATTTTCGGAACCGTTCGAATGCACTTTCCCGCGGGCATAGTAGAACAATGAAAGGCCATCCTGGTAGGCAGTGCTGATGGTATCTGTCGTCTTTGTCGTCGAGTCTCCCATGTGGCGGACTCCCCTCTCGACGTACACCCGGTTGCGTGCATAATTGAACGAATAATTCGAATAGGAAACATTGTTCGAATCTTTGTTGTCAACTCCGGAAAAAAAATGCGAATACAATTGCGGATCGATCTCGCTGTAAAAGATCCAGTGAAGGTTTACGAAGGGTACGCCGGAATAAGAATCCATGTACGCCTTGGCCCGGAACACTGTAGCTCCGTTCCTTTGTGCCGTATCGAGAATTTCAATTTTCACCGTACCCAGGGAAAAGATCGAATAGCTCACTTCGTACTCAAGCCGCTCGCCCACAAATAACATCCCTGACGAAGCCGGGAGGTCAATGCTCATTTCGGGCGGCGTTACGGCGTTCCCCTGCTTTACCGAGAAGAACAGGGATCCACCGATGATGGTGATGCAGAGAAAAGTCAAAGTGATCGTCGAGCGTTTCCGCTTCCTGAAGATCCATGCCGTCATGTTCGACCGGCGGCAATGTGCGTCAGGTGAATCGAGATCATTCATTATTGCAGCTTCGCTATCTTCGCTGCCTCCGGAAAGATGGAGAGCGCCTTCTTCAGTTGGTTGTCGGACCTCAGGATTACGGGGTACCATCCGTCATTTCCCCAGAAATTTCGGGCAATATGGGCTTTCAGCCGTGCTTCGGTGTATTCTTTGTCCTTCGCAAACTGATCTTCTTTGAAATCGACCTTCTTTTCTTTGATGAACGCAATGAACTCGTTCATAAGTACGTTGTCGATTTTAAAATCTCGGTCGAAGGCCTGGAAATCCCCTTTGTATTTTTCTTTGATTTCCTTCGTATGCGATGCGAGGTAATCAGTGACAAATTCATAGAAAAGATTCCGGTTTCTGATCGTCACCGTGAGGGGTGTTGCATCTTCCGGTTTCACGATGTAATCGGGCGTGATGCCGCCGCCGCCGTAGATCTTTCTTCCGCCCGCAGTTTTGAATACCGGACGAGTCGAGTCGCTTTCTTCTACATGCGAGATATTGTCTCCCTCGGTTTCGTTTCGCTCGAACGCCTCACGCTGGTATTTTTCTTTTCCTTCCGCGTACGACCGTTGAATTAACCGTCCGCTCGGCGTGTAGTACCGCGCGATCGTGAGGCGGAATGCCGACTTATCCGGCAAATCAAATTGCCGCTGCACAAGGCCTTTGCCAAAACTGGTTTCGCCGACAATCAGGCCGCGATCCCAATCCTGGATCGCGCCGGCGACAATTTCGCTCGCGGAAGCCGTTCCATTCGAGATTAAGATTATCAACGGTACTTTTTCGAATTCACTGTTCGATGTCGCGAAATATTCTTCATTAAAGTCGGGACGGCGCCCCTTTGTATAGACAATTTTTCGCTGTCCCGTCGATGCATCTCCGTCGAGGAAGAGATCGGCCATCTTGACCGCCTGGTCGAGGTAGCCTCCCGGATTAAACCGAAGGTCCAGAACCAACCTCTTCATCCCTTGACCCTTCAGCTTCTGCAGCGCCGTGAGCATCTCTGCGTTTGTCGTTTCTGCAAATCTGGTCACATTGATGTAGCCTACCTCATCGTCAAGCATGAAGGAAACGTCGACGCTGTAGAACGGGATGACATCGCGGACTATTTCGTAGTCGAGTACGTTCTTTTCGCCCGGCCTCACGATCGTCACTGAGACCTTTGTCCCCTTTGGTCCTTTTAATCCCTTCATCACCTGGTCGTTGTCAAACCCGATGGCACTCTTGCCGTCTATCTTCACAATCCTGTCGTTCGAGAGAATCCCTAATTGCGCACTCGGTCCGCCTCCGATCGGCTGAACGACCAAAATCGTGTCGTTCACGAGGGCAAATTCTATGCCGATTCCTTCAAATTTTCCACGGAACTCTTCGGTCACCTTGGTCAATTGCTTCGGGTCGATGTACACAGAATGCGGGTCCAGATCGTTCAACATCCCCTTGATAGCCGATTCGGTCAGTTTCTGCGTGTCGACCTCGTCGACGTAATATTTCTCCGTATAACTCAAAACATGTTCGAACTTGGTGAGCTGTTCGTAGACATTATCGCCCGAGATGAGCATATTGAGCTGCATACCGCCCAATATTGAAACCAGGATCAACAGCAGAACGATCGGCGTGGAAAACCTTTTCTTCATAAGACCTCTTCTTAATTCTTCCTTTGACATCATCACGGACTATGCTTGATTTCGGCTAAGTGCAAAATAACCTTGGCACCCAAGGCGTGCGAGTGCATTCAAAAAAGAAATATTACTCTTTTTCAACTTTGAACGACGTGACGCACTGCACCTTGTGGGGTCGATTCGGCGTGTTTTGTACAAAATCAGAAGAAATAGGCTTAAAGTCAAGAGAACCCTCTGCCTCCCATCTCATTCAGCCACTTATCGCATACAATTTCCCGGTAAGTGACACCAAAACAGAAAAAAAATGGCTTCACTCTCTACCGGCAAAAATACCTCGAATATTCCTGTGAGAATTTGATCTTACTTTTCAGGCTTCATCTGGGGAAAGAAGATCACATCGCGGATGGACTCTTGCCCTGTGAGCACCATGGTCAGACGGTCGATGCCGATACCCAACCCCGCCGTCGGCGGCATGCCGTATTCAAGCGCGCGCAGAAAATCTTCGTCGAGCGACTGCGCCTCATCGTCGCCCCGTTCCTTCAAGCGCACCTGATCTTCGAATCGTGCGCGCTGGTCGAGCGGATCGTTCAACTCACTGAATGCATTGCAAATTTCCTGCCCGTTCACCATTCCCTCGAAGCGTTCCACTAGTCCCTCAACTGACCGATGTTTCTTCGCTAGCGGCGACATTTCAACGGGGTAATCCATGATAAACGTCGGCTCGATGAGATGAGGCTGCACTTTGACGCTAAAAATTTCATCGACGATCTTTCCGGTGCCCGCGGCTGGTTCGATGTCGATATGGAGCTCTTTCGCGAGCGACCGGAGCTCGCCTTCATCCTTGCCCTGAAGCCTTAGCCCCGTGTATTCTTCGATAGCTCCGAACATTGTTAATCGTTTCCACGGAGGAGTGAAATCGATCTCGTGCTCGCCTAACTTTACTTTTGCACTGCCGTTGAGTGCAAGCGCAACAGCATGGATCATTTGTTCGACCAACCCCATCATCCACAAGTAATCCTGGTAGGCAACGTAGACCTCCATCATCGTAAATTCAGGATTATGCGTCCGGTCCATTCCCTCGTTGCGAAAATCTTTTGCGATTTCGTACACGCCGTCATAGCCTCCGACGATGAGCCGCTTTAAGTAAAGTTCATCGGCGATTCGGAGAAATAACGGCATATCCAGTGTATTGTGATGCGTGATGAATGGGCGTGCGGAAGCTCCGCCGTACAGAGGCTGAAGTACGGGTGTTTCAACTTCAAGATACCCCCGTTCGTCCAGAAACTTTCGTAGTGTCCTGAGAATCAGCGTCCTTTTCGTCAACACCGCCCGGACCGACGGGTTCACGACCAGGTCGACGTATCGCTGCCGGTAACGCAACTCTTTGTCTGCAAACGGATCGAACACGATCTTGTTTCCGGCATCGTCGGTCTTTTCCTTTACCACTGGAAGCGGGCGAAGCGACTTTGTGAGCAGCTTCAATTCCTTCGCATGAATTGAAATTTCTCCCATTTTTGTCCTGAAGATGAATCCCTTAATCCCGATGATATCTCCGATGTCGAGTAGGCGAAAGGCGTCGTAGATATCGCCGAGGTCGTCTTTCTTCAAATAGATCTGTATTTTCCCCATCGAATCCTGTATGTGGCAAAACGATGCTTTTCCCATTTTTCTGAGCGACATGATTCTCCCCGCCACCGAAACGATCCTCTGCGGGTCTTCATCCTTGAATGCGGAAATGATCTCCGTCGAAAAAGCATCGCGCTCGTAGCCATGGGGATACGGTTCGATGCCAAGTTTCCGTAATTGATCAAGTTCCTCGCGGCGGCGAGCCATGAGGGCATTTAATTCCTGCAAGTATTCGTGTTGATCCATAGACACTGTAGTTTTCCTGAAAGGTAGATTATATACGGATAATACTCCTACGGCAATTTCTTGCCGTGCGGATACGCCGGGAGTTCCAGGCGCTCCGACGAGCAGCGTTTGTACAGCGCTGTGAGCTCGTAGAGGCGGGCCGCATGCCATGAAGAGACCTGTTCCCATGAAAATCGCCATTCCCAGAACCCTGAAGATTTACCGGGCATGTTCATCCGCGCGTCCGTTCCAAGGCCGAGCACATCCTGCATCGGGTAAATGGCGAGGTCGGCAACCGATTGCGAGGCGAGCCGAATGAGATCCCATTGAATTTCCTTCCCATCTGTCCCGATATATTTTTTAACGAAAGCCTGCTCGCGTTCTGTCGCACTTGTGAACCAGCCGATCGTCGTATCGTTGTCGTGAGTTCCCGTGTACACAACCACGTTGTGCGAATAGTTATGGGGAAGGAATGGATTCTTTGGATCTCCGGCAAAAGCAAATTGAAGGACTTTCATTCCGGGAAAATTAAATCTGTCCCGAAGAGCGATCACATCGTCGGTCATCAGCCCCAGGTCCTCTGCGATAATCGGGAGTTTCCCCAATTTCAGCAGCACGGTGTCGAACAGCTGCTCCTTCGGCCCATCGACCCAGCGACCATGCACGGCCGTCTTTTCATCCGCGGGGATTTCCCAGTATGCGGCAAATCCGCGGAAGTGATCGATCCGCACGATGTCGACAAGGGCGAGCGTGCTCTTGATGCGCTCTATCCACCACGCAAACCCGTCGCGTTCCATGACGTCCCATCGGTACAGAGGATTTCCCCATCTCTGCCCCGTTGCGCTAAAATAGTCGGGAGGAACTCCTGCGACAACGGTCGGCCGGAGATTCTCATCGAGAGAAAAGAGGTCGGGGTGCGCCCACACATCGGAGCTCTGGAATGCCGTAAAGATCGGAATGTCGCCGACGATTTGAATTCCTTTTTCGTTCGCGTATTTTTTTAGCGCCGTCCACTGTCGTGCGAAACACCATTGCGTAAACTTCCAGAACCTGATCTCTTCGCTCAACTCAACGCGGGCCTTTTCAAGGGCCGAGGACTTCCGCTGAGCAATATCATGGTCCCATTCGCACCATTCCTGGCTGACATGCTCGCTCTTCAGCGCCATGAAAAGCGCGTAATCCGCCAGCCAGCTTTTGTTCAAATGATCGAATCCTTCAAACTCCGCTTTTTCACCCGACGATGCGTGCGCAAAAAAATTCTTCGCTGCATGATGCAGCAGCTTGATCCGGAATGTTATGACTTTACCGAAATCTATACGCGTCGCCGAGAACGCCTTGACGTCCGAAAGCTCTTCACTGCGGAGCCAGCCTTTATGCTCGAGTTCAGAAAGGTCAATCAGTAAGGGATTGCCGGCAAATGCGGACAAACTCATGTACGGGGAATTCCCCAGGCCGACCGGTCCGAGCGGGAGTATCTGCCACAATTTTTGTCCGGCGATCACCAGCCAATCCACAAAATGATACGCTGCAGGACCAAAATCTCCGGATCCGTGGGGACCCGGAAGGGATGTCGGGTGCAGAAGAACTCCGCTGCTTCTAGGAAATCGCATACTTGGGGCCTATTGAGAGTATTCTATTGGTGTGAATCGAGAGATTATTGACAACACGTACCGTGGAAGCAGTACCGGTGAGACGGACAAATCTTATTGCTCTTTCATCCCAGCAAATTTCCTGAGCATGCGTTCTTCGGGCTTCGAAAGATAACGCCATCCTCCCCTTCGAAGGCCTTCTGTGGTGAGACCGGCATATTGCACACGGTCGAGACGTTTCACTTCATACCCAAGTGCTTCAAACATTCTGCGCACTTGCCTGTTCCGTCCTTCATGAATGGTGATAATGAGATTCTTGTTTTTTGTGCCGGGGATTGAGTCGACCCGGGCGGGCGCTGTCTTTCCATCCTCAATGTGAACGCCTTTTTTGACTTTCTCGATGTCCTTCTGGTCGACCCCCGTTGTCAATTCGACGTGATACGATTTATCAACGCGATGCGACGGGTGCATGAGACGGTGCGCCAATTCTCCGTCGTTTGTAAAGAGAAGAACTCCCGTGGTGTTTCGGTCGAGCCTTCCCACCGGGAAAATTCGTTCGCGTGTATGAACGAGGTCATACACCGTCTTCCGGTTCTTTTCGTCGCGCGCGGTGGTGATGTAGTCCTTCGGCTTGTTCAGTACGATGTAGACAAGCTTCTCTTCAATGGATATTGATCTGCCGTTAACAGCAACGTGGTCGGTGGAGGGAGTAACTTTCGTGGAAAGATCAGTAACGACCTTCTTGTTAATCGTAACTTCTCCGTTGAGGATCAGTTCCTCAGCCTTGCGCCTCGAAGAAATGCCTGCCATCGCGATGAAGCGGTTTAACCGAATAACTTGCGGAAGAACGTTTGTATTTTTGTCTTCCACGTGCTCCATCCTTTCTTCGATTCGTTCGTCTCCGGCTGTTCCCGCGCGGTGCGGGAAACAACAGACGAACCGCTGTGCGCGGCGGGTTCCGGTTCAGGAACGCCATGGATCACGGAGTCGTTTCGTTCTTCGATCTTTTCGGGCGCCGGACGGACGATACGTTCTTCATCACTCCTCACGTGTCCGGAAGAGATCTGCGGCGGCGCTTCAATCCGTCCATCTTGACCCGATTCAATCGGTTCATCACTCAACTTGTGTTCGGTGGACACTGGAACTTTGCCCGAATTCTGATCTCTACTCTCCTCCGAGGCTTCAGCCGTTACGCCGATCGGCGCAGGTTTTTCGGCGACAGCTTCGTCTTCGATTTTTTCCTGTGAGTGGTGAGGAGGAGGCAACGGAGTAGCCTTTTCGATAACTGTTTTCCCCTCGTTCTCAAGCTGCGGCTCCTGCAGTTTGGATTTTTTCCTCGGGATGTGGGGTGCCCTCGAATTTGGGTCAAGCTTCTCGTGCAGTTTTTCTTTGAATTCCAGCTCTTCCTGGTTCGCGAGCATCCTTTTCTCGACTTCGAGTTCCGTTTCTCCGAGCAGCTCTTCGATCTCCCGAGGCTTCGGAAGGTCGGTGATCTCGTTCAACCCGAAATGTTTCAGAAATTCAGGGGTCGTACCGTACAAGAGCGGCCGGCCCGGACTATGGGCGCGTCCGGTGATCGTCGCGAGATTCTTTTCCAAAAGCGTCTTCATGATGTAATCTGCGTTCACGCCCCGAATAAACTCAATTTCAGATTTTGTGATCGGCTGTTTGTATGCAATGATTGCAAGCGTCTCCACGGCAGTCTGCGACAACTTGCGCCGCGCTTTTTCTTTGAAGAGTTTTCCCACCCATGAAGCAAATTTTTTGTCGGTCGCGAATACATATCCTCCGGCCAGCTGCTGAATTCGGTAAGCTCGCCGCGTTTCCGTATAGTCGGCGTTCAACGAATCTATGGCCGCCTTGATCTCCTCACCTGTCGGGTTGAAGAGTTGTCCGTCGGGCTTATCCCGGCTCATGTCGTTAAACACAACACGCAGCGTATCGATCGTGACTTGTTCGTCAGAGGCAAAGAGAAGGGCTTCGATGATTTCTTTGAGTTCTGCCGCAGCATCCCTTACGGAGGACGGATCGGTCGAGATTTCTATCTTCGATTCTTCCTTCATGCAGACACCTCTGTCGGCAGCTTGACAATCATCATTTCACCGTACGGGTCCACCTGACGTACGCCGATCTGTTTCTGCTTTATCAGTTCGAGCAGAGCGATGAACGTGACGACGATGCGGATCTTCTCGGCCATCGATTCAACCAGCTGCAAGAAGGTCGATTCGGATTTTGTCTTAAAATAATTCAGGATGTACACGATCTGGTCCTCGAGCGTAACGTTAAGCTTGTTGATTTCGTGCACATGTTTCCGCGGCATTCGGTCGACAACGTATTTGAAGGCTGCAATAAGATCGAAAAGCGTTACGTCCCGCAAAAGATTCTCTTCGTTTGGGTCCTCGGTAATCTTCTGGTCTTGCGAAAAATTTTTCCGGTATGCCACTTTGCTTTGTTCTTCGCTCATCGACTGAAGTTCTCCAGCCATCTCCTTGTATCTTTTATAGTCGAGCAAACGCCGGACGAGTTCTGCGCGCGGGTCGAGCTCTTCTTCACCTTCTCCTTCCGTGCGCGGAAGCAGCATCTGGACCTTGATCTGCATCAACTCCGCTGCCGTAACGATAAACTCGCCGGCGATATCCAGGTCAAGTTCCTGCAGATACTGAAGGTATTCCAGAAAATCCTTCGTTATTTTTGCGATCGGAATATCGTAGATATCCAGTTCATCCCGCCTGATAAAAAACAGCAGCAAGTCGAGCGGCCCTTCAAAATCTGTCAGTTTAATGCGATACATGAATCATCCTAACGACATGGCCGAATGAACCTCGCTCATCGTCTCGACTGCGACTTTCTGGCCTCGAGCTTCGCCGTCCGCCAAAATATTCTTCACTTCGTCGAGATGCGATTCGTAGTATGACCTCTTCTCACGAATGGGAGCGAGAGCGACGGCAATCTTCCCGGCGCAGTTGAGTTTGCAATCGACGCAGCCAAGCGCACCCGATTCGCAGTCGCGCCGGATCTCCGGCACTTCCGCTGCATTAAATTTCTGGTGGTACGTGAAGACAAGACAAATGTCCGGATGACCGGGATCGCCTTTCCGGAGCTTCTGGGGATCGGTGACCGCAGTCTTCAATTTCTTTTTGATACCTTCCGGTGAATCCGACAATAAAATCGTGTTCCCGGTAGATTTGCTCATCTTTTGATTGCCGTCAAGCCCGGGAAGCCGCGCAAACTTCGTCAGGCGCGGCTCGGGCTCGGGAAAGACAACTCCGTACTGATTGTTGAACCGCCGCGCAATCTCGCGAGTGATTTCGATGTGAGGAACCTGGTCTTCTCCGACCGGAACCACATCTCCTTTGTACAACAAGATGTCGGAAGACTGCAGCACCGGGTAACCGAGATGTCCATACGACATTGTCTCTATATTCAAATCCCGAACCTGATCTTTCAGCGTCGGGTTCCGTTCCAGCCGGGCCGTAGTGATCAGCATGGAAAAAATCAAGTGGAGCTCAGAGTGCTGTTTGATCTGCGACTGCCGGAAAATCGGGCTTTTATTCGGATCAATGCCGGCCGCAAGCCAATCGATGACCATGTCGATCGAATGCTGGTACAAATTGCGGGTATCAACATTGGTTGTAAGCGCATGGTAATCGGCAATGAGATGAAAATTGTCAAATTCGTTTTGAAGAGCGACCCAATTTTCAAGAGCTCCCACGAGATGTCCCAAATGAAGTTTCCCGGTGGGACGCATCCCGCTTAGTATTCTTTTCTTAGCTATCACTTACGTTGAAAAATCTCTTTCTGTGCCGGTTAGTTCATGAAGAGGTACGGCTTCCATCGATCGTCGATGTTCCCCACAAAATGTCGTATGAAAGTTACGTGATTAGGACGGCTTGGTCTTCGCATCAGCTGCATTCGCGCTTCTTCGGGCGTCCGGTCTCCTTTGGCGTTATTGCATTGCACGCATGCGCACACCAGATTTTCCCATGTATCTTCTCCTCCGCGTGAGCGGGGAAGGACATGGTCCACAGTCAACGGGAGATCTCCCCTGCCGCAAAACTGGCATCGGTGGCCATCGCGGCGGAGAATGTTCTTACGGGAGAGAATGATCTTTTTGTACGGCACACGAATATAGACGGAGAGGCGCACAACGCTTGGAAAAGGCATTGAGACAGAGACAGAACGGAGCAACTTTCCCGCATGAGCCTCAATCAGCTCGGCCTTCCCGAGGAAAAGCAAAATGATTGCTTTCTTAACATTGCAGACACTCATTGGTTCGTAGTTTTGATTAAGCACCAAGACTTTGCTGTTTAGCCGACCATGAATGCTTTTCGAAGTAAGTTTTGAACTGAAGACAGCCTCCTGATTCACCGTAAACAGTTAATACTTTCTGGAGATTCTCTAGATACCCATTGAAATTGGGTTTTTTCCTATATTCAACCCTCTAGTGTTACTTCAACGCTGACTTCCAGATGGTTAAAATATAGCATTCTGGGCGGGGATTGTCAAGAAATGGAGGGCCATTAACAAGCAATGAAGACAGGGGAATTATGTCACCTTTTCAACCTCTTGTAATGTTTCCGGATCTCGGAGACAGAATCCCCGCCATATTTTTCCAGAAACGCGTTAGCCACAACCGGAGCGACAACTGCTTCCGCGATAACGGAACAGGCCGGCACGGCACAGACATCGGAGCGTTCGTATCGCGCGGGAACAGCTTTCACCAATTTCAAATCTACCGATGGCAGCGGTCGAGCAAGAGTTGAGATCGGCTTCATGGCCCCATGGAGCACGATCGTTTCACCCGTCGTCACGCCTCCTTCAAGTCCGCCGGCTCTGTTCGTTGTGCGAATGATACCTTTGTTCCTTCCCAGCGCGATCCCGTCGTGGACCTCAGAGCCGTACAATGTCGAATTGAAAAAGGCATTTCCGATTTCAACTCCTTTGACGGCGTGGATCGAAACAATTGCCTGAGCCATTTGACCATCGAGTTTCCTATCGTATTCAACATAACTCCCCAGCCCAGTCGGCACGCCGGTAATGAGCACTTCAAAAACTCCGCCGAGCGTGTCTCCCTTCTTCGTCGCTGATTTAATAGCGCTCACGGCCTTTTCTGCGATCTTCTTGTCTAATATTCGCACTTCCGATTTGTCCGCTTCTTCGGCGACGGCATATCCTTCATGCGCTGAAGAAGTGAGCTTCTTGATGAGCGTATCGATCTTCGCGCGGTCAGCGATCTCAGCGGCACCGATGGTGAGAACATGGCTGCCGATGAAGATGCCGAACGTTTCCAGGAATTTCCTGACAACGGTGCACAATGCTACTCTCATTGCGGTCTCTCGCGCGCTGGCGCGGTCGATAACATTTCGCAGGTCATCGAAGCCGTATTTGATGCCACCCGCGAGATCCGCATGACCGGGACGGGGTATGGAAATTTTTTCGACTCCGCTTCCATTCCCTTCGACCGACATTTTCTCGGTCCAGTTCGCCCAATCTTTGTTTCGAACAACAAGAGCGATCGGCGAGCCGAGCGTTTTTCCAAATCTGACGCCAGAGAGTATTTCAGCTTTGTCCGTCTCGATTCTCATTCTCCCTCCTCGGCCATACCCCTGTTGGCGACGCCACAACTGCCGGTTGATGTAGTCGGATGAGATTTCAACGCCGGCGGGGAGTCCTTCGATAATGCCGACCAAGGCTTGGCCGTGCGATTCTCCCGAGGTCAAATATCGTATCACGAATATTTCCTTTCAGTCTCAGCTTATTGGAGTTATAGAACCATTGGTGGGGAAATATACAAAAAAAGTCTCTGCAAAACATCACAGAGACTTTTTTTAAACTACGATGTCGGATCGTTAATCGTTCGGTATTTGAACTGCGATAAATCGGGATGCGCCGTTCGGGCTCTTGACCCGAAGCATCAGTGCGTCTCCCGGTTTCTTCGACTTGACAAGCTTTTCGAAATCAGATACTGACGAGATTTCTCTTCGATCCGCTTCGACAATGATGTCCCCTTCCTGAATTTGGCGGGTGTCGGCTTCGCTGTACCGCTTAACGCTCGATACAATGATATCGCTGTCGACCTTTCTTTCTTTTCTAACCTTTGCATCTGCTTTTGAGACGGAGAACCCGAGCGCGTCGAACTGAACAGGTTTTGAGATCTTCTCGGGTGCGGCGTCGGCGTCGTTATTATTTTCTCCGCTGTTGGCCGCTACGTTTGATTTATCGGGTCTCGGCTTCAGAATCACGTTCTTCTGGATTGCAGTTTTGTCCCGCCAAATCTGGAGCGCAACTTTTTCGCCGGGATGCCTCCCCGCGATGAGCGATTGAAGCTCGTTCGGAGCCTTCACGAGTTTGCCGTCCACGGAGAGAATAATATCACCTTCTTTGATTCCGGCGTCCTTCGCAGCTCCCCCTTCAACAAGATCCTGTACCAATACTCCTTCGATTTTTTCGAGTCCTGCCGCTTTCGCGACCGTGGCGTCGACCGCTGAGATCGATACTCCGATGTACCCCCGTTCGACCTTCCCGTGAAGGATGAGATCCTCGGCAACAGTCTTTGCAAGAGTGATCGGAATAGCAAACCCGTATCCCTGGTAGCGGGCGTTCGTCGTAGCGATAGCGGTGTTGATGCCGATGACTTCTCCGTAAATGTTGACAAGGGCGCCGCCGCTGTTTCCCGGATTGATCGCCGCATCCGTTTGGATAAAGTTCTCTACTCCGTAATTATCGCCGATAATTTGAATGTTGCGGCCAAGGTAACTGATGATGCCCGCGGTCACCGTCGATGTCAGCGCAAGCGGGTTCCCAATCGCAATGGCCCACTGTCCGACTTGTAATTCGTCGGAATTGCCAAGCACAGCGACGGGAAGATCCGTGGCATCGATTTTCACAACTCCAACGTCGGTGAGCGGGTCGGTCCCGACAACTTTGGCTTTGAATCTCCGCGTGTCGCTCAAGACGACCTCGATCCCGTTCTCATCGGCATCTTCAACAACGTGGTTATTCGTCAAAATATATCCGTCCGCCGTGACGATCACGCCGGAGCCGGCGCCCTGCGTCTGCTCCTCCTCAGGCATTCTGAATTTAAAGTCCGGGAAGAAATGGAAAAACTCGTTATCCTGCGGCTTTTTCGCTTTTGTTGTAACAACGATCGAAACGACGGACGGCGTCGCCTCTTTCGCAACGCCGACGAACGCCTCGTTCAGAGCCTTGAGTTCGGAGGTGGCTTTCAGCGGGCCTCGCTCTGCTCCGAGTTTCACCGATTTGTTTTGCGCCAACCCGAGATCGACGCCGTCAAAGTTCGAAACGAGAACGGCGCCGAAGATAACGCCAATAAGGATAAGAAACAACGCAGCAAAGACAGACCTTTTCATATTTCAACAGCCTCCTGAAAACAATAATGATTGAATGATCCGTTATACATCTGTAAACAACGAAAGCGACTTCAGCGTTCGTACGCCCGCGATGTGATATTTCAAATATGTATGGAGCAGCGCTAGGACCTCATCTTTCTGCGACCTGCCAATTTCCAGAGTGTCGAGAGACGTCATAGGAAGCGACTGCATGCGAAAAAGCGCTTGAACTATCCCTTTCGACGCTCTGATGCCGCCTGCGTTCGTCGAAGAATGACAATCAGAACACATCACCGAGCCGAAAGCCAGAAGCAGAAACACGCCGTCGGCTTCATCCTCTTCAACAACGCTCCGCCCGCACCGCGAGCAATCATGGAGGCTTAGCCCATAGCCGAAAATTTCAAGCAGCCGTAATTCAAAAGCAAAAAAAATATTGAGAATATTTCTGGACGCCCGATCGACGGCCTCAAGCGCCTCCACGAGGAGCGCAAACATTGGGAGGTTTTCCTCCTCGTCATGCATCACCAAGTTTACAAGTTCCACCAGTGCAAGCCCGACAGTCAGCCTGTCGCCATTCCCTTCAAATTTAAGGAACGGCCTGCTTATCTCGCCTTTGGACAGCACGTGCAGGTCGCGCTGTTCCTTCTTGTACATGATGATCGAGGAGTGTGTCATCGGCTCCAACGAAGCGCCAAACTTGCTCTTTCTCCCCCTCGCTCCTTTGGCAATTACCTTGATCTTTCCGTACTTCTTCGAATAGAGCGTCACGATCTTGCTTGTTTCGCCGTATTTCATCGAGCGAAGGACGATGGCATCGGTCTCAACTATCATGTGGCGTGCTCTCGCGTTTCCTGAAGCGCAGCCCGGATCGCTATGTCAAACGGAGGACGCAATATACCCAGCTCGGTGACTATTGCTGTAATGTAGGAGTGCGGTGTCACATCGAACGCCGGTGAGAACACCTTCACACCCTCAGGCACAGTCCGTCTTCCAAATCCTTCGGAAACTTCTCTCGGGTCGCGTTCCTCAATGGGAATTTGCGAGCCGTCGGCGATGGAGCCATCGAAGGTCGATGAGGGAGCAGCGACATAAAAAGGGATCCCATGTTCCCTGGCGATGATCGCCACGTTGTAGGTTCCCACCTTGTTCGCAGTGTCTCCGTTGACAGCAATTCTATCAGCGCCGACCAGCACGAGGTCTATTTTTTTCATTGCCATCACGACAGCAGCGGCATTATCGGTGATGACGGTAACCTTTATCCCGCGCTTTTGCAATTCCCACGCGGTCAAGCGTGCCCCTTGGAGCAAGGGGCGCGTTTCGTCCGCATAGACCGCTATATTCTTTCCATTCTCAAATGCAGTGGTGATAATTGCCTGCGCAGTCCCATCGCCGCCCGTAGCAAGTGCGCCTGTATTGCAATGCGTCAAAATCGTGGAAGGATCGGGTACCAGCGCCGCCCCGAACTTTCCGATAGCCGTACACATCCGTTCGTCCTCCGCGTGGATGCGCAGTGCCTCATCCAGTAAAATTCGTTTGATCCTCTCGACATTCTCATGGAGATTTAGACGGCACACGGAACGCATTCGTTCCAGCGCCCAGAAGAGATTCTTTGCGGTAGGGCGGGTCTGACCGATGAGTGCAGCAGATTGTTCAACAGCTTCAAAAAGTTCTTGGGACGTACCGGAATGAATACGAGCGGCCCCCAGAACGACACCGTATGCCGCGGCAACCCCCAGCGCTGGAGCACCGCGAACTTTCAGGGTCCGAATTGCGTCTGCAAGGACGGCAAGGTTGTCAGTCTCAACGAGGATCTCTTCGGTAGGAAGTTTTGTTTGATCGATGAACCGAACTTTGCCGCCAATCCATTCAATACTTTTCATCAAGATGTAGTGTCGATCAGAATTTCGACAAGTCCCGGAATGAGCGGAAGCGATCCTGAATCTTGAGGTGCGTGAGTTCGTTCAAACCATCCACGCCAAATTTTTCGACGCAGAAGGAGGCCATCGCGCTTCCGTAGATGACCGCCTTCTTGAGGTTTTCATCGGAAATGTCGTCGCTTTTTTCGAGCCACCCGATAAAGCCGCCCGCGAATGAATCACCCGCGCCCGTCGGGTCGTAAATATTTTCCATCGGGTAGGCAGGAGCAGAGAAGATCGTATTTTCGGTAAGAAGGATGGCGCCGTGTTCGCCTTTTTTTATGATCAGGATCTTCGGCCCCATGCCGATCACTTTCTTCCCGGCGCGAATGAGGTTCGGCTCCTGTGTCAAGAGCCGGGCCTCGGAATCGTTGATGATGAGAACGTCAAAATGTTTCATCGTTTTCATTAATTCATCGTGCTTCCCGTCGATCCAAAAATTCATCGTATCGCCGACGACGAGCTTCGGCTTTTCGATCTGCTCGAGCACTTTCCGCTGAAGGACCGGGTCAATGTTTCCGAGGCAAACGTATTTGCTCTTGCGGTACGATTCAGGAATTTTCGGGTCGAACTTTTCGAATACGTTCAGTTTCGTGAACAGCGTATCGCGCATATTCAGGTCGTAGTGGTATTTCCCCGACCAACGGAACGTCTTTCCGCTTTCGATGCGCTGAAGGCCTTCGAGGTCGATGTTCCGTGTGCCGAGAAACGACATGGCCTGCTCTGGGAAATCCCCGCCGACAACACCCACCAATCGAACTTGCGGCGCAAAGTAACTTGCCGCAGTCGAAATATAGACGGCCGATCCTCCCAGCGTTTCCTGAACCTTGCCAAAGGGCGTCTCGATGGTGTCGAGCGCAAGCGAACCAACAACTAATAAACTCACAAGTTTCTCCTGTATTGGTACGAAAAGTTTACGAACTAAGTTCCAGATCCATCACCACGTTCTCATCAATAGCCCGGTTCACTTCAACTCCGTCGTGATTTCCGTCAACTGCGAAGCAAGCTTTCCTTCTATAATATACTCATGTACAATGTTTAATGCTTGTACCTGCCCGGGCCACACCAACAATTGTTTTGCCCGATCCATCGAGCACCATTCGAATTCATGATGTTCATGCGACAACGTCGGTAACGAGCCTGCGGGTACCTGAGCCGCAAAGACGGCAGAGATATGAACGACGTCCCTCTTTGGATTCAGAAAGGTGTTCATATGAGGAACAAGCCAATACCGTTCAGGAATGAGCCTGGTCTCTTCATTCAATTCCCTGAGCGACGCCCGGACCGCCGTCTCCATCGGTTCGATCGAGCCGCTTACCATCTGCCATGTATCGGGATAAATCCTATCGGATTTAGATCGTCGAAGGAGAAGAAACATCGGTCCCGTATCCGAATAACAGAAGATACACACTTCAACGATATTGCATTCGACCGTCGACATTACGCACCCGTATTGCGAAGTTTAGCGATCTCCAGGTTCGTCAGCCGGCGGGTACCGCCGAGCGGAAGCGATCCCAGGTCAAGAGGTCCGATCGAGATCCGTCGGAGACCGACCACATGGTGTCCAAGGGTTTCGAACATTTTTCGAACTTGCCGGTTTTTGCCTTCAACAATCGTCACGTTGCAGTCTGTCGACGTTCTGCCGTAGACAACGTTTGTCACATCGGCAGGGAGCGTCGTATACTTCTCGTCGATTCTTATTCCTTCACGAATTTTATCGAGCGATTCTTCATTGACGATCCCATCGACGGTCACGAAGTAGGTCTTAGACACTTTTGTGTTCGGATTTGTGAGTCGTTCCCCCAATTGCGAATCATTCGTGAACATCAAAACTCCCGTTGTCTCCTTGTCTAGTCTCCCAACGGGAAATATGAACGACACTCCTTTCGGCAGGAGGTCGAAGACCGTCTTCCTTCCGCGTTCATCCGATCTCGTGGTAACGACTCCAGCCGGTTTATTCATGAGAAGGTAGATAAATTCCTTGTTCGCTGAGAGAGCCTGTGATTCTACTCGGATCTCGTCGCGCAACAGATCGACGCGGTACGACGGTTGAATGATGGTCTTTCCGTTAACAGAAACTTTTTTTTCAACGATGAAGTTCTCGGCCTGGGAGCGCGAACAAAATCCAAGTTTCGAAAGAGCTCGGGACAAACTGACTGCGCGTTTCGGGCTCGACAATTTGCTAAAATCCTTTATGGAGGTCCTCCGCTATACGAGAGGGAGTGATCTTGAAATCATCATAAAACATTCTCCAGTGATCAGTAATATTACCTTCTTCGAGCATAGTGATCTGGTCCCGGGAGACCGGAAAAAAGGTGAAACCGCCGAGCGCCGACGCCATCATTTTCATGACGAACATCGGCTGATGAATTTTCATTTTCCGGACGCCTAATGCGTCTGCGACAACATCAAGCAACGCATCATACGTAAAGCGATCAGGTCCGGCAACGTCGTACACTTTTCCAACCGACTTTTCTTCTGTGAGCGCTTTGACAAACCCTTCTGAAACGTTTTGAAGAGATACCGGCTGCAAAAGATACTTCCCGTCGCCAAGAATCGGAACCACAACCGGGAGCATCTGCAGCAGATCTCGCAGCACGCTTATAAAATTCGCGACCCCCTCTCTCTCATTGCCGAACATTAGCGACGGCCGGAATATTGTCCATTGCAGTCCACTCGCTCTGACGTATTCCTCCGCGCGAAATTTCGTCTCCTGGTATTTAGGTATTGCTCCCTGTCGAACTCCCAGGGCGCTCATTTGGACGAATCTCCGCGTTCCAACTTCTCGTGCAATGTCAACGAGGTATTTCGTCCCGAGAAAATGGACTCGCTCGAACGTGATCCCTCTGCGCGGGTACTCGCGGAGCAGACCGGGAAGATTTATGACTGCTGCACACGATCCGAGCGCCTTGCGGTATGATTCGGGGTTTTCGATATCCCCTTCGACAACCGTAATCTTTGCTGCGATTCCCTCCGGTAGTTTCCTTTCTGAACCCTTACGTACCAATACAACAACATCATGGCCTGAGGAAACGAGGTCACGAACGACCTGCCGTCCGACATATCCGGTTGCACCAGTCAAAAAAACTCTCATGGGGTCATTTCCGCAGACGTGAATATAAATAGTTTTTCGTTAGACTTCAAACAGTCACCATCATAAAATGTCGGACATGATATTCGGACTAAGCCCCTAAATTATAGCCATCCCAAGGCTAGGATCAAGTTACCGACTAGCCCGTCGAGCCGCTGGATGCAGGCATCTCACGATCCGAAAATAGGCCTGGAATGTTTCACGGCGGCACGGATCGCCTCCGCAGTCGCTTCGGCTCCCATCTCGGCGACAAGATCAATGGGCGCAGAAATCTTGCCGGCGCTAAGAGCGAAGGTCGTATCACCGTCAAACGTTGTATGGGAAGGAAGAATAGCACGCGCCATACCGTCGTGAGCGCGCTGGGCGACACGATAACAGTCGACTTTGCTCAATCGTGCATTTGTGGCAACGACAACAAGCGTGGTGTTGATGTTCCTCAAGAGCATGCCTTCGTTCTGAAAGCTGCTGAGCCTATTCTCTTCGCCCATGAAATCTCCATGATGCTGCGCGCCGGCAAGGATATTTCCCGAACGCCCGACGACATCGCCCACTGAATTCACAACCGCCAGCGCACCGACGATGACTTCACCGATTCCTACGGAAAAAGTACCTACACCCCCCGTCATTGCAGAATCCAAGCCACGCCATTTGCCGACTGTGGCCCCTGTTCCCGCTCCAACAGATCCTTCCTCAACGTTCACAGACGCATTGGTGCAAGCTTCATAGGCATTTTCCTGGGTTGGAAATCTCCCGGCGTCGCCAACATTCAAATCGAAGATCACCGCCGAAGGTACGATAGGCACAAGCGCCCATGGAGTCCGGTACCCCACATTTTTCTCGGCCAAATATTTCATCACTCCGCTCGCCGCTCCGAGTCCGAACGCGCTGCCGCCGGTGAGAAGAACTGCATGGATCTCCTGCATCTGTTTCTCCGGCGCGAGCAACGCCAACTCGCGAGATCCGGGGGCGCTCCCGCGAACTTCGCAGCTCGCCGTTGTATTTTCTGGGCAGAGAACAACGGTGCAGCCTGTCAGCGCAGCACGGTCAGTATAATGTCCGACTAATATTCCCGGGACGTCGGTGATCATGGTCATAAGAACAATTGATAACCTCGAGAACGTGCATCAATGAACGTTAAAAAGCAAAATCATCCGCAGTGATTTTGGCATATCTGCCAACGGCTGAGCCGCAATTTACAGCTTACCCTTTTGCTGGAATGCATAATGGGAGAGAATAACACCCGCAGCAACGCCGGCATTCAGCGATTCGGACTTTCCAAATTTCGGTATAGCCAGATGATAATCAAGAATTTTCGCGATCTCGGGAGATATCCCACGAGCTTCATTTCCGACAACGAGCAGAGACTTGGAGGGCCAAACATGAGTACGCAAGTCGAGGGCACCGGAAACTTCTGCGCCAAAGATCGTAAATCCGCTCTTTTGCAAATTGCCAACGACATCGATAAACCGATCTGTACCGTCAGAGCATTCAAGGATCGGAAGGTGAAAAATTGATCCTACCGTTGAGCGAATTACCTTTGGGTTGTAGAGTTCAACGCAGTTTTCGCTCAGGAGGATCGCATCTGCGCCGAACCAATCGCTCGTCCGAATCATTGCGCCGAGGTTTCCCGGATCAGCCACCTGGTCGAGCGCTAAAATGAAGGCTCGATCCTGGACCAACAAGTTTTCAAGCTCTGCCGCGACATCGGTTGAAATTTTCCGGACGACTGCGGCAATCCCTTGAGCAGAAACAGTATCGGCGACGAGCTCGAACTCTCTCGGACTCACTTCATGCAATTCTCTTGATTTCTTCCTGGCTGCAAGAAGCACGGACGCGTACTTCTGATTCTCATTCGCTTCCTTCGAATAGACGAGAATTTCAATCTCGTTCACTGCCTCGCATACTTCTTCAACACCACGCCATCCTTCGACAAGAAAGACTCCTTCCTTTTCCCGGTGTTTTTTTTGAGAAAGACTTTTCAAATACTGCAGCTTTATTTTGGATAGCATGATGCTATTGGGTATTGGGTGTTCGCAGGTGGAAATTACGATTTAGAATCCATTTATTTACTGCGTGCCGACTACCGTTTACTGTTTACTGATCACTGTTTACATTCACCATTAACCGCCGTATTCGCCCCACGTTTCTCTTAACACATCCGAGATTTCTCCAATCGATGCGTAACCTTCCACGGCTTGCAATATGTGGGGGATGACATTGTCCATCCCATTTGCTGCCGCACGCAAATCGCGAAGGCTGTGCTCGACGGATCGATTGTCGCGCGATTGTCTGATATTTTTCAGACGCTGTATCTGCTCCGTTCGAATGGACTCGTCGACCTGCAAGAGTTCCATGAAGGGTTCTTCCTCCGCATGAAAGGCATTCATGCCGACAATCGTCTTTCCCTTATCATCAATCGCCTTCTGGTATCTGTAGGCGCTCTCCGCTATTTCGGTTTGATAATACTGCGCTTCGATCGCCTTTACTGCACCGCCGAGTTCTTCTATCGTGCGGAGATATTCCAGCGCTCGCTTCTCCGTCTCGTCGGTAAGAGATTCGATGTAATAGGACCCGGCAAGCGGATCGACTGTCTCAGTAACGCCCGATTCAAAGGCAATGATTTGCTGAGTCCGCAGCGCCAGCCGCGCAGTCCCCTCGGTCGGCAGCGCGAGCGCTTCGTCCTTGCTGTTCACGTGCAGTGATTGGCATCCCCCGAGGACCGCGGCCAGCGCCTGCAGTGTCGTACGAGGAATGTTGTTGTCAATTTGTTGTGCGGTGAGTGTTGAACCGCCGGTTTGCGCGTGAAACCTAAGCTTCATCGCGTCTGGATTGGTCGCGCCGAACTCATTCTTCATCATCGAAGCCCACAGCCGCCGCGCCGCCCGAAATTTTGCGACTTCTTCAAGAAAATTATTATGAGCGTTGAAAAAGAAAGAAAGACGAGGAGCGAACTGGTCTACCGATAATCCGGCCTTGACTGCAGCCGATACGTATTCGCGTGCATTGGCCAGCGTGAATGCGATCTCTTGTACTGCTGTCGAGCCGGCTTCGCGCATATGATAGCCGCTGATAGAAATTGTATTCCAGCCAGGAACGTTCTCACTGCACCAGGAAAAAATATCGGTGACAAGTCTCATCGACTGCCGCGGCGGATAAATGTACGTCCCGCGAGCGACGTATTCCTTCAAAATATCATTCTGAATTGTGCCGGAAAGTGTTTTCAGATTTGCTTTCTGTTTCTTCGCCAGAGCGACATACATGCAGAGTAAAATCCCTGCCGTGGCGTTAATCGTCATGGACGTCGTAATATCCCGGAGCATAATGCCGTCGAACAGCATTTCCATATCCGTCAGCGTGTCGATTGCAACGCCGACTTTTCCCACCTCTCCTTCGGCGAGCGGGTGGTCGGAATCGTATCCCATTTGCGTTGGAAGGTCGAAGGCGACCGACAAACCTGTCGTACCATTCGCCAGTAAATATTTGTATCGCTCATTGGATTGTTTTGCCGTTCCGAAGCCCGCATATTGCCGCATCGTCCACAGCTTCGACCGGTACATGGCCGGGTGCACCCCGCGCGTAAAAGGAAATTCTCCGGCATTTCCGAGTTTTTTCCCGTAATCAAATTCCGACGGCATGTACTGCTGACGGATTTCGATCCCCGAATCTGTCTTAAACTGCTTGGGTTTATCTCTAGACATCTGATGAGCCGTCAAATGGATGATCGTTGCCGCTTCTTTTCTTCAGAAAATGATAGATGACCGGAGGCATAAAGATAACAAAAAGAAAGAAGATTTTGAAGACGACATAAAGGGCAATACTGACAGCCAGACTGACGACAATGATAAGCGAGGAGATAAGATTCGTTCTCTGTCGGATGTTCATAAGTGCAAATGGCGGTTGGTTTGGCAAATATAATCAATCCTTCCGCCAATTGACACGAGAAATCGACAATCCGTCGGATTCGAAGATGATCGCCCCCTCTTCATCGGTTCGATGTATTTTGATCCCCAACTCTTTAAACCGACGCATCACTTTGGGGGATGGGTGCCTGAACTTATTGAACTTTCCGACGGAAACAATGACTTCTTTCGGCGAAACATTTGAAAGAAACTCCGCGGAACTGCTTGTCGAAGAACCATGATGCCCTGCTTTCAGGAGATCACTCTTAAGGAACGAGGCATACACCGAGTCTAGGTGCATCTCAACTGGGATCTCAGCGTCGCCGGCAAAAAGGAATGATGTAGACCCGTACACCAGTTTAACCACGACAGAGGTGTTATTGAGATGATCGTAGCCGTCCGTTGAGTCTACGTCTAGAAACGAATCGATAGGATGCAGCACGTACAATCGTACGTTCGGAATCCGTGCGAGTTGATCTCCAGCAGTGACCACATGGCGAATCCGGGGAATGAGTGACTCGTAATCGTAGTACAAAGACGATTGCGCACGCTGGCTCCCGTCGATGACTTGTGCGACATCAAAATTCCTTATGAGATACGGAACACCTCCCATATGATCGCTATGCGGATGCGTAACAACGATCGCATCAATTTTTGCAATGCCGCGGCGGCGGAGAAACGGTGCAATGACTCTCTCGCCTGCGTCGTAGGTGAAAGTTTTTGGGCCGGCGTCAACCAGGAATTTTTCTCCCGACGGGAACTCAATGAGTGCCGCATCGCCCTGTCCCACATCCATGAAATCGATCCGAAGCAAACTCGGCGCGACATCAGGAGGAAAAAGGGAGAAAAGTAAGATGACATTGATACCGGCAAACAAGATCAGGAAGATTCGCCCCAGAACGATCCTATTCGAGAGATTGAACAATATCCCAATAAACACAGAATAGTAGAAAGCGTCTTTGATCCCGAAGTTTGCAGCCGGGATCGACGCGTATGGCACGGCATTGGCAAGCATGACAAACTTCAACACAAACCAGGAAAGAAGATTGTTCACTTCGTTGAAGCAAGCAGAAACCCACATCGAAAATATTCCGGCGAGAACGGAGACAAACCCGATAATCACGATGACCTCGACAATCGGCACGACGACAAGATTTGCCGCAAGCGAAATGAGCGATACTTTCCCAAAAAAATATGCGGTGAATGGAATCGCTCCCAGTTGGGCCGCAAGCGAGACGGCCAACAATTTAAGGACATAATCAACGGCCTTCACCTCCTCGAGGCTTTCGGGAATTCTTTTGATAAGTTCGGTCAGCTTGGGATAGAAATAGGCAATCGCAAAAACGGCGGAGTACGAGAGCTGAAACCCCGCGTCAAATAATTGCATCGGGTCGTATGCCAGAATGATCGTCGCGGAAACGCCGAGCGAGTTATAGACGTTCGTCCGTTCCTGAAACAACTTTGCCAATAAAACGGAAATCGCCATTAACGACGCGCGCACGACCGGGGGCGCGGCACCGGTGAGTTCCATGTAGTATAGGATCCCTGCGATGGCCGCAACGCTCTTTTCTCTTTCCGGAAGGCGGATTAATCCGAACAGCGTGTACATGATAACAGCAATGAGGGCAACACGCATCCCAGCAACGATCAACACGTGAATCGTTCCCGTGTTCACAAAGGCACTCTTAATATCGGCAGACAAATCAGTCCGGTCTCCGAGCAAGAGTCCGAGCATAAAATTTGCTTCATCACCCGACATCGCTTCGTTAATGACGCGATGAATGAAATGCTTTGACGGAAAGATCACGTCCTCGAAAAACGGGTTCGGCTCGCCTTCGGAAATTATTCGGACCTCAGAATACCCAAGCACGTGAATCGTCGCAAACACATTGTTCAGTTCCAGATAATCGCGGTAACTGAACTCTCCCGGATTTCGGGAGGAGATCGGCGTGTTCAAGAATCCATCGCATAAAACAATCGAGCCATACCGGAATTCTCTGATCTTCTCACCCGTTCTCTTATTCTGGACGATCGTCAGCAGTGCATCTCCGTCTGTTGCGAACGAATCTTTCGCAACAGCAATCGACCGGATGTGAACAAGGGAGGTCGTTCTCCCGTCTTTCACTCGCGGTTCGTCGGCAATCTCACACAGAAGGCGAAGGGGTTTGGCCGTATCAAGAAAATGTTTAATGTGAGTTGGAGGCGAGAGTTGTACGATGGCAGCAGAATACGCGGCGGCGGAACAAAAGAGGAGGAGAGAAAATGAAACTGCCGGAAGGGTTTCACGTCCGCCAATGCGGCGGGATTGCACGAGGAAACACAGCGAGACCACGCAGCATAGAACCGTGAAGGATCCCCAATAATACCACTCAACGTTCAGCAGCCGAGCGGCGTACGTTCCGCAGGCGATCAACAACGAAGCCGCGACCGCCGGCTTATCGTTCCACATTGCTCCCCCAGTTTGACGCAGTTCCCCTATTGCGATAAAAATGATGCGATTGCCGGCGTTACATCCGTCAATTTCTTAATTTTGTCTGAAAAGAACTTCCTCCGGTCTCCGATCACGATCAACGGTATCGGATTGCGGGTATGCGATCTCGTCGATAGGTCTTCGATGTTACCATGATCGCTCACAAACATAAGGATATCATTCCGATCGTCAAAGGAATCGAGCACGCCGGCGAGAAAGCCGTCCATACGTTGCAGCACATCGACGGCACTCTTCATCTTTTGCGAATGTCCGGCTTTGTCCGAAAAAAAATACTCGAAGAGAGTAAAATCGTATGAACGTCCGATCTCATAGAAACGTCTTCCAGCCTCGAAGCCGCTCAATACAGGAAGATGGTACCCGAATGTATTGATTCCTTCGTTCGTAAAATCCGCCGAGAGTGCTTTGCCGAAGGCAATATCTTCCACGGTGTTGAGCCGTTTGCCGGCGGAAAGATATGAAAGCGCAATGACGGGAGTCCTGCCGCGGGGTGAGTTGATGTAGTCGAAATATTTCTGAGGAAACGCGTTGACAAAGAAGAAGGATTTATGGTGATCCCGAAGCTGGACAAAGATATTCTTATTTCTAATGATGGGGATGAGCGTCGAGTAGGGGTACGGGCCAAAATGTTTGCCGACCGTTTTGGGCGCGTTGACGCCGGTAAAAATGGCAGTTTGGCCCGTACCGCTCTGAGGAAGCCCCGCAACGCCCAAGGTCGTATTGACGGACGTGACCGATGCACGGGACGAAAAAATCTTCCTTGTGCGAAGCGACGGGATCGTACCGTCGAACAATTCCTTGAAGGTCGGAAAGCTTCCCGCAAAGAATGGATTGACTGACGGATCCTCTTTGCCGTAGCCCACACCGTCCCAAAAAATCATCAGCACAGCCATCAGTCACACCTTGCTTTCCAGCATGACAGTCACCGGACCGTTGTTGACAAGTTCAACGTCCATCAATGTACGAAATACCCCGGTTGCTACCTTTTCGCTTCCGATCAGCTGACGCAGCTGTTCGACAAAAAGATTATAGAGGGGCTCCGCTACGTCCGGCGGCGCGGCTTCTATAAAACTCGGACGATTTCCTTTGCGCGTATCTCCGTACAAAGTGAATTGTGAAACTGCTAGCACTTTCCCCCCGACATCGCGGACAGACAAATTCATCTTTTGCTGGTCATCCTCAAATACCCGCAACGAACAGCTTTTCTCGGCGACGTATCGCGCGTCTTCCGCTGTATCGCTCACTTTAATTCCAAGGAGGATCAGCAGCCCCGATTCGATCGAACCCCGCTTCTCTCCGTCAATCGTAACGCTCGCCCGTGACACCCTTTGAATCAGCGCTCTCATTGTTGTGATGAAGGATTTGTTGCGACAATGCATCGGTGATTGCCGCCGTAGTCATTGAATGGTTGTATGTTTCCCCATCCTGCGTCCGCAAAGATCATTCGCACGGACTCTGACTGGTTGTAGGCATGTTCTACAAGAACTGCGCCGCCTGGTTCGAGAAGCACTTTCCCCAATTGCGAAATCCGCGTGTAGAAGCTCAGGCCATCTGCGTCGTCGGTGACGGCGAATGACGGCTCGAATTCCCTGATCTCCGGCTGTAGTCCTTTGAACTCTGATATTGAAACGTATGGGGGATTGGAAACAACTAAATGGAATTTCGACGGGAAATCAGAACTTGCAGCTTCAAAAATATCGAGGATTGAAAATGTAATTCTCTTCGTCACTCCGTTTGTTTCCGCATTCAAGCGGGCAACATCGATCGCGTCCGAACTTTTGTCGATTGCAGTAACGGAAGCGTTCTCGAACCGCACCGCGAGGAAAACGGCAATGCATCCGCATCCAGTACCTATATCAAGGATCCTCATCTGTTGGCCCGAGAAATTTTCATTTGCATGCCGGACGGCCTGTTCGGCTAATGCCTCGGTTTCAGGCCGCGGGATCAGGACGCGCCGGTCGACGGCAAATTCAATTCCCATGAACTCCGTCGTGCCGACGATGTATTGCAGGGGCTCATGCTGCAGGCGCCGCTGCAGCAATGCCTTGAGTGAAGCAAGCTCGGCTTCCGTCAGCGGTTTATCAAAGCTTGTATAGAGTTGAATACGCTTGAGATGAAGAACATGAGAAAGAAGCAGCTCAATGGTCAGGCGTGACTCGTCGAACCCCATTTCGGAAAGATATGCCGCTCCCCACTGAAGCATTTCCAGAATTGTCCAAACTTTTTTTTGAACGGTACCAACGGTCAAAGAAACTACTTCTTTCTTTTCATTACGGAAGCAGTTCGCTTCGAAGGTTTCTTTGAAGACTTCCCAGGTTTTTTTGCAGACTTCAGCGGCGGAACTTTCGCAGCCGCTTTCTTGAATCGGGATGGGGGATTCGCGCTTGGCGTCCCCCGGGTTGCCGATGCCGAACCTCCGTCGAAAAATTCCGAGTCGACGAGCTCGTCCCCTAGTTCTTCCATCGAAATCGCAGCATCAAGGGCATCAACGCTTTCGGCTTCGTCATCCGAAGGTGGCAGCGGAATGCGTCGTAATTTCATCTTTTGATCGCCGGAGAATCCGAGCTTTTCTAACTCATCGTGCTCAAGAAAATCGTCAGAGTAGGGATCGAGGTGCGCGGGAGGTTTTGTTTCGGTGACGAATTCAAATCGCTTGTCTCCCTCCAACAGACATTCAAAATCTGCCATCAGCGGAGGCACTGCAAAGTTATTCAATTTGCCTTCCTTCACCATTGCATTCCAGACTTGCTTTACCGGTACGACGATCTCCTTCTGAGTACCGAGGTAGCGTTCAGTCTGTTTGAGAAGGCGTTCGTACATCGATGTTTCCATGCAAGTCAGTGAAGAACTTTTAAAGCGTATCCAACTGCAAATTTAGAAGAAGTTCTTTGAAAATCAAGCCGCCCGGCAGTGATGTCGTCTATCACCGGCTGCTGGCCGAATATTTTATCTTCCCTCCGACAATCGTTGCAACAACGCTGGCCGAGGGTATTTCTATCGGCGGAATTGTCATGATATCTTTTGACAGAACCACGATGTCGGCCAGTTTTCCTTTTTCGATTGAACCCTTTTCGTTTTCTCCAAATTCGGCGTACGCTCCCCAGATCGTAAATGCGCGAAGCGCTTCCACACGAGTCATCCTCTGGGAGGCATACCATCCATCGGTAAAAACGGATGAATCGCGGATCCCCTCAGATGAAAGCTGGAACAAATGTGCAACGTCATCCGCACTATGAGGAATGCCGTTGAGGTCCTGCCTCGTGATAGCGGCGTATATCCCTAACAACGGATTAGGACTCTCAACGGGGAAGTCCGATCCCCCGGGAATTATGTTGCCGTCATCGAGCAGTGAGCGCCATGCATACGCTCCGCGAATCCTCGCTGAACCGAGGCGCGCTTCCGCCCACTCCATATCGGAAGTGCAATGCGTCGGCTGCATACTCGGTATAACGCCGAGCTTTTTGAAGCGGGGAATATCCGCCGGATCGAGCACTTGAGCATGTTCGATTCTCAGCCGCGCGTCGCGCGCGCGCCTCGGATTCTGCTGCATTGCCTGCTCGTACGCATTCAAAACAATATTGTTGCCGCGGTCTCCAATGGCATGAGTACAAACCTGAAATCCATGCGCGAGGGCCTCGGACGTGACCATGCGGATTTCCTCGAATGAGTTCACCGTCAGTCCGCGATTTCCCGGGTCGTCGTTGTATGGTTCAATAAGTGCCGCGCCGCGAGAACCGAGCGCGCCGTCGACATACATTTTTATCGCACGCACCGTGAAAAGGTGACGGCGGGAATCGATGAGAGGCCCTGACATCAGGAATTTTTGCCACAAATCTCCATCCCCTCCGATGGCGGCATAGACGCGGATGGGCAATTCGTCATTTTTCAGCAAAATATTGTATGCCGAATAGTCCTCCTCGTCCACCCACATATCCTGAACGCTTGTGAGTCCGTAGGTAAGACATTCATGCAGCGCGAGAGAAATGGAATGCTGGATCTCTTCATTCGAATACGCCGGTACATACTTCATCACGACGCCGACTGCGTTATCTATAAAGATTCCCGTTGGTTTGCCTCCAGGATCGCGAATTATTTTGCCCCCTTCGGTATCTGCAAGCATTGAACCCGACCGGCTGGCTCCTTCGACAATAGAGAGAGCCCGGGAATTCAGCCACACTGCATGCCCATCGACGCGGAAGAGCACTACGGGGTTATTCGGAGAACTCTTGTCAAGCATCGATGCGTTTGGAAACGGCCGTTCTTTCGTTCTACTCGGCCAGAGGTTCTGATCCCATCCCCGGCCTCGAATCCACTGACCGGGCGCCGCGACAGCCGCTTTTTTGGCGACCATTTCCGCGATCTGCTCAACAGAGGTCGTTCCTACGAGGTTCAGCTCTGTAAGACTTGAACCGAGCGCACTCACGTGTCCATGCGAATCGATGAAGCCCGGTACGACGGTTTTTCCTTCTGCATCGAAAATATTCTCCGACGTGTATCGCCTTCGGAGTTCTTCCGTCGTCCCGACGGCGGCGATTTTGTTCCCTTGAATAGCGATCGCTTCAGCCGTCGAATTCTGTGCGTCGACGGTGTACACCTTTGCGTTGAGGATCAACATGTCTGCCTGCTGCGTTGTTGTGGTTATGAACCAGGCGAATACGGCAATTCCGCCGGCAATGAGGATTGAAACAGGAATAATTCTTTTCATACGATCATCTTCAAAGTGTATGAGGGAAACGCCAGTGGTGTTGAGGAATATAAACAACAAGCCGTAAAGATGCTACCGTGCCGGAAAATGGGTAGTGTCTTAATTTGAACAAAGCTCGTGCGACTTTTTACAACCGGAAACAAATTTCATGCAAAGACGCCAAGCCGCAAGGGAAACCTATCCATTCCCTTTGCGTCTCAGCGACTTTGCGTGAGCAAGTTGCCACCTATCCTAAATTAAGACACTACCGGAAAGCAATATCGCTTACTTTATTCGAGGAAATTCTTTCAATCGAAAACTGCGTTAGTTTGTTTTGCAAGGATTTCTATATCTCGTCAACGACTCCCCTTTCCCCATTTGCATCGATAAACCTTTTTTTCTATGTTGAACCAACCTAGAAAGGAGAGATCCATGAGATCTGATGAGCAATTTGAACGGCTTCGTGAGATCGTAAAACGACTGCGGACGGACTGTCCATGGGACCGCGAACAAACCCATGAATCCCTTCGCCAGAGCTTTATCGAGGAAACGTATGAGGCCATCGAAGCCATCGACGCCGGCGACTGGGACGAGCTGAAGATCGAACTCGGCGACGTCCTCCTTCATATCGCTCTTCAAAGTGCGATCGCCGAAGAGCGGAACGAATTCACGTTCGAAGATGTGCTTCGCCACATCAACGATAAGCTCATTCGACGGCATCCGAATATTTTCGGGGATCGGACCAGCATCGACATTACCACGCAAAAGCGGAACTGGGAAAAGATAAAAATATCAGAAGGCAGGCATTCGGTCATCGAAGGAGTGCCGAAAGAAATGCCAGCGCTGCTTCGTGTCATGAGGCTTCAGGAAAAAGCTTCTAAAGTGGGTTTCGATTGGAAGAAAAGTGAAGACGTGTGGAAGAAAGTCGAGGAGGAGCTTCACGAACTTCATGACGCGGTCCAGCAGGGCGAAAAGGAAACAATTGCGGATGAGTTCGGAGACGTCCTCTTCTCTCTTGTGAACTATTCCCGTTTTCTTCACCTCGATCCCGAACATGCGCTGCGGGAAGCCTCGAACAAATTCATCCGCCGATTCAACTACATCGAGGAACGGCTGCATGCGGAAAAGAAGGACATCTATGACACAACGCTCGCCGAACTGGACAAACTGTGGAATGAAGCAAAAGGAACTACATGATTACTTCGCTCCGTTTTCCATCCTGCCGTTAAACTTGCCGTACGCATCGATGATGTCTTTTACCAACCGGTGCCGTACGACGTCATTCCTGTCAAAATATGCAAAATCGATCCCTTCGATATTCTGCAGCACTTCCTGAATTTGCACGAGCCCTGAAGTGGTCTTTGCAGGGAGGTCGATCTGTGTCACATCGCCCGTGATAATGGCTTTCGAATTGTCTCCGAGTCTTGTGAGAAACATCTTCATCTGCATTGCCGTCGCATTTTGCGCCTCGTCGAGGATGAGGAATGAATTGTTGAGCGTCCGTCCCCGCATGTAGGCAAGCGGGACAATCTCGATGATACGCCGCTCCATGTACGTTTTCAGTTTCTCCGATGGCAGCATGTCGTCGAGTGCATCGTATAATGGGCGAAGATACGGATCGACTTTTTCTTTCATGTCACCGGGCAAAAACCCCAGACTCTCTCCGGCTTCGACCGCCGGTCGTGCAAGGACGATCTTATTTACTTCGCGGTTCTTCAGGTTTGCAACCGCCATCGCCACTGCGAGGTACGTTTTTCCGGTGCCGGCCGGACCGATCGCAAAAACGATATCATTCGCCTGAACCCGCCTGATGTATTCTCTCTGACCCGCTGTTTTTGCTTTGATGATCGCATTCTTCGTAAAAAGAATGATGGAATCCATTTCATCTTTCGGGATCTGAGCTCGCAGCTGCGTCTGCGAGGGCGAGTCGACCGCCACAAGGTCGAGCACAGTGTCAACGTCGTTGGCGGTGAGAGCGCCGTTCTTTGACAGAAGGAAGGTCAACTCTTTAAAGACGCGTTCGATCTGCTGAACTTCGGACGATTCGCCGCGCAGGGTGATATTTTCGCCGCGCACGATGATATCCGCATCGAACCGGTCTTCAATGAGCTGGAGATGGCGGTCGTTAATGCCGAGGAGAGAAAATGCATCAACCCCCTCGATCTTCATTTTCTTTTCTACCGTGGTGTGTGCTCCTTCCGGGAGATTCTAAAACAAAAAGTCCTTCGCCCCGGCATTCGCCAGGGGAAGGACTCCTTTCGTTAGAGACAACTCATCAAGAGTATTGTTGCACTCCTTATTTGCCAGAGGCGTGCTTTTTGGCGAAATACTTACGCTCCGCCTTCTTCTCTGTGTCGGTCAATGCGCCGGCTGTGGGGATCTTCAGCCTCTGCCCTTTTCGAATAATGTCCGGGTCCTTAATCTGGTCGCGGTTGCCCTGCCAAATCTTCGGCCACATGAACGGATTGTTATAGATACTCTTCTTCTTTGAGATGTTCCATAAACAATCACGATTCTTTTTCCAAGATCCAACGACATACGTTTTTTCCAGGCTTGCGAGGAACTCCGGCTTCGCCAGTGCATCACGGAGACCGTTGATCTTCTGCTGAAGCGCCTGCAGTCTGTCATGATACACTTGCAAGGCAGCCAGCTTCGATTTCTTCAACTCATCCAACTTTGCCTGAACGGAATCGATCTCGGCCTTGCGAGCATAAAGGTCCTGATTCGACAAACGAGCGAGCTGGTCGATCCAACTTTCGAGGGCTGACAACTGCGCGTCGTAAGCCTTGCGCAATTCATCACTCGCACCAGTCATCGTCTTCGTCTCGTTGAGTACCGCATCCACCTTCTGATTCAAGGAGGCAAGAAGAGCCTTAAGGCTGTCGACGTCCTTGTTCAACTGCGCAAGCGTTTTCTTCAAGTTATCGCGCTGCGCGGTATAGTCGGTGATCTCTTTCTGCCATTCTTCCTTCGTCATCTTGGTCTGAGCAGAGACGGAAGAGCCCGACACGGCGATGAGAAGCAGTATAAATCCCGAAATAAATAATTTTCTAAAATTCATGAGTGACTCCTTCAGTATAGTCATTGCTGGCTTTTTAGGCGTTCGCGAGTTGCGTCTTGCTCTTTCGTTGCCGCTGCAAGCTCAGCCTGCTTTTCTGCAATTTGTTTCTGCAAACTTGCTTTTTCGGCTTGCTTGGCATCGACTTCTTTCTGAAGCGACGCGACCTCAGCTTTCAACGCTTCCAATTGAGCGAGTTCATCTTCACTAGGCCCGCTACTGCAACCTGCAACGATCAATGTCGCCGTAAGGAAAGCCGCTCCTGCAAATAGCTTTAATGCTCTCTTCATAAAATACCTGTGTCCTGTGTAATGAGGTGTCTGGAAAAACCTGATCTTTCCATGTGAATAATAGCGAAATGGCTGCCCGATGTCAAGCGAAAAAACTTCTTAGATTCTTCTGATCCAGCCATCCCCCCCGCACTTTTCAGCATCGCATTGAGTTCCCGGCTTGTGTTAAAAATATTTAATCACGTTCCGCCACCGAGAACAATAGATCGCGCAAAAACTTCCCAAGATGGGTATTAATTACGCATCCTCCGGTGTGAATCGACCGGCTTAGAGGCATTTATGTCTATATTAATCCCCTTTCGGCAAGACTTGTGAACTGACTTCCCGCAATAATGATATGGTCGTGAACCGGGATCCCGACAACCTTGCTTGCCTCCACTATCTGTTTGGTGATCGCGATATCTTCCTGGCTTGGCTCAGGATTTCCGCTTGGATGATTATGCATCAGAATCACGCTTGCGGCGTGCTCGACGATGGCGTGACGAAACACTTCGCGGGGATGCGTGAGCGAGGAATTGAGGAGCCCTTTGGTAATCGTGATTTCCCTTATGATCTTGTTGGCGCTGTTCAGCAGGATCACCAAAAATACTTCCTGCTGGAGGTCACGAAGCGACGGTATGAACTGCTCCGCAATGTCCGAAGGAGATCTGATCATCCGGCGCTCGGTCTCCGGAGAGGCTTGGAGCCGGCGTGCCAGCTCAAACGCAGCGGCGATGGCAACCGCACGTGCGTCGCCGATACCCCTGAACTCCTTCAAATCGGCGACGGTCAGAGCTGCCAGTGACCTCAACGTTTTGCGTTCAACGAAGAGCGTTTTTGCAATGTCGACAGCCGTGACTTTGCCGCTGCCTGAACCGATGAGAATTGCAAGCAGCTCGGCTTCGGTAAGGAACTCCGGACCGTGATTAATCATCTTTTCACGCGGACGTTCGTTGACCGGCCAATCCTTGATCTTGGAATGATAGAATGAAGGTTCGTTTACTTTTCGGCGCGATGCATCAGCCATACTCCCCCCAGAGTGATGATCTATTTCGGAACTGCGTCTCTCTTATAGAATATTTCGTCGATCTTTGAAATCTTCCCCTTTTTGTACTGAAGAATATGGAGGTAGGAGTTCACTCTGTTTTCTGTGAACGAGATCTTCGAATGGTAACCGGGAAAATCCGACACTTTCCCCAACAACTCCGTAAGCCGCTCCCGCGTCGTCCCGCCGTTCAGGATCTGAGTCAGTACGAGGGACATCGCATCGTAGCCGAAAAGGACATTATCGGTCGCCTGGCGCTGAGTGGCCCGAAGAAATTGCGACGCGAACTGTCCGTATGCGTAAGAGTTCTCTATCCAGCGGTCAGAACTAAAAATAGCTCCGTCAGCATATCGTTTATTGAGGTCAAGTTCGGCAGCGTCGTTCCATTCTCCCGAGCCGAGGACCGTCGCTTTGATATTATAGTAGGTCATTTGCGAAGTAATGATGCCGATCTCTCCGCTGTTTGAGATCGGGCAGAATACTCCCTGTATAGACGTCACCGGATACTGTAAGCTGTCCAGGTAGAAGGGTTCAGCCTGCAGCGGGATTCCCAATGAATCAGCCATGGCCTTCCCGTTCAGACCGAAAAGACGCTGCACGATGACCTTCCCTTGTTTCTCTGCAAGCGAATCGATTGTGGATTTTCGAATGCCGACTGACGTCAGCCGTTTAATGATCTCGGGATAGCTCACCGTTCCCTTGAAGTCGATGGACTGCTCTTGGCTGAAGACTGCGCCTTCGCTTCTCATCGCGCTGAAGAGGTATCGCAGATCCGTTGCTCCCTTCAAATAACGTTTGTCCGAAATGATCCGCGCACCGAGACGCATTGCCTCCTGAACGAACGAATCGGCGATCGCGCTGCTCGGCTGAAAGCTCGGCGCAACGACGGCGAGATTCTTCATGCCGAGTTTCAGGACGGCGTACTGTGCCATAGCTTTGCCGCGGGTCGTGTAATCGGGGTTCGCCTGGAAGACAAAGTCCCCCACAGCGGCGATTCCGTTATCGGTCGCGGTCGGGGTGATCAGGGGAATCTTGCGGGAATTTGCGATTCCTGCGACGGGAGAGACTTCGTAGCTGAAGATCGGACCGACGATCCCGATGAACTCTTTGTCGTCCAGCCACGGCTGGATTTCCCTCGCGGCAACGAGCGGGTCTTTCTCAGAATCGCGCACATCGATAACGACCGTGACGCCCTGTTTCGAGTTCTTGAGATTGTATTCGTCGACCGCATACTTCACCCCATCCAGAATCTCGTACGCCAGTTTCTTTTCGCGAGACGCTCCGTCAGCTTTCTGCATCAGCGGCAAAATAACTCCCAGTTTCACGGATGTTCCGCTCTGCACGCGGACGAGAAGCGAACGAGCCCGCTGGGATGTCAGGGGGTCCTCGTTGCCGGCAAGGACCTCCCGTGCGTGCGCCATCGATTCGGTATACAATCCCTGGTCGAATTCAATTTCGGCCAGGTGGAGGGTCAGCAATTTCTTCGACCGATCTGTTTTCGCAAAATAGAGGAGGTCTTTTATTTCCTGCGCGGTGAGAAATTCAGAGGCGACATTCTCGAAAATCCGTTGCGCACGGAGAAACGTCTTTCGCTCCCTGCCGCTTTCGAGGATGATCAGCAGTTCGCCGGCCGCATCCGAGTAGCGGTTGAGCCGGTAGTAATTCAGTGCAAGGGTGTAGTGAGCATCTTCCGCATAATTGCTTTGCGGGTAGGTATCGAGAAAATCCTTCAGGAGGCGTATGGATTCCCTGAAACTGTGGAGCTGGAAGAGCGATTTCGCCGACATGATCAACGAAGCGGTTGTCCGCTGGTTCCGCACCGGTTCATCGATGACTTTCTGAAAGGAGAGGTAGGCTTCCTTGAAATCACTTTGCGCAAATTGTTTCGTCCCCAACAAAAAACTCTCTTCTGCGCCCTGGTTAAAGACCACCTCGTCCTGTGCGGCAAGATGCTGCCCGTACAACAGCAGCCCGAGAACGCCGATAAGAAATATTTTATTATGATTCATGATGTTCGACGATAGATGAACGACGATTGGTTTCCCGCGTTGCATCTGTCACACGTCTCTCGCAAGCGCTTTTACCCCTATGACATGAGACACGACCCCGACGACCGCGGAGAGAACTCCGATCACAGCAAGCGCGTAGTATAGCCACGAATTTCTCCTCGGAATTTCGTAATAAATAGAATTAAATACAGCAAGTATTGGAAAAAAGAATACGATCACGAGCAAGACGAGGAATACGATGCATAACAGAAATGTAAGGGTCGCACCCTGGGAGGAGGCGATCCGTATTGGATTCTTCTCATCGTAATTCACAAAGTATGAGCCCAGCCCGAAATTCAGGCTCACGAGTGCAAAAGCGATGAACCCCATCCCGGCAGTGGTTACCTGGGGAAGAGGCGAGAGCCGGATGTACGGAACATTGGATAACACCGCCAACGCCAATCCGGGAATCGCGAGCAGCACGAGCACGACTGCGAATTTTGTCCAATAGACCTTGGAAGCGCGAAGAGGCGAACTGCGAATCGTCCAGTACGCATCTCCCTCCAGACTCATCATCGGGAAAGCGAATCGCAATGCTATCGAAGTGATCAAAAACGCATCGAAAATGTAGACGACAAGAAAGACTGCCGTTCTCAGTTTTGGGTCTTGAAGACCGAAATCCATCGATGTTACACTCGAGAGGAAGGTGAACACCAAAAAAAGCATGACGACGAGGTGAATCCATTGGCTCGGTTCACGGAGAAATTGCCAGTACTCTTTTTTTAAAATGGATTCATGCTGGGGAGAAAACCGCGACTGTTTCTGGAAACTAAACAGGGTCCCCGTAAATTCAAATTTTTTTATTGAAAAAGATCTAAAAGTGAGAGACGTGATCCAGGTCGAATAAAACAGCCTGTCGCCGGCCAGAACGAGCGCAATAAACGCCGCAGCGCTCGACAGAATCAGGAGGGCGCAATATCCGACCACGGCGCTCTCCTTACCCGTGGCATAAAAGAACAGAATCTGGGAGATCCAAAAATTGGGAAGATAATTTGAGACAGGGGGATCAAGCTGGCCAAAGTAGAGATTGACGTTCGGATAGTACTGCATGACCTGACGAACGAGGTCTATCGGGCTCGTGACATGAAAATAGAAATATATTTGTGCGACATAGAAAAGAACGAGTAGTGCGATAAGCATCTTAAAGCTCACTCTCGAAGCGAGTTTCATCAGCACCAAGAGTATGAGCACGGCCGTGCAGCCCGCCAGAAACATAAACGGCACGAGAACGCCGAGCATCATGAGAAGATAAAAATGCCACGGGAACCCAAAATATGAACCGTAACCAAGCAGTACGGAAAAACCGGCGAGAAAGAGCGTACCGGAACTGTAAAAGAAGTTGTCGAGAAATTTTATGATGAATATCGTCAGATGGGGAATCGGTTTCGTGAGCATGAAATGGACTTCGGGAGAACGGTACAGGGTCGAAAATGAGACGACCATGTTGCCGAGGCTGATGGTGACAAAAAAAACGAACAGCAGCATCGACATGAACCTGTGAAACAGGAACAAGCCGATCTTGACGTCCTCGAGAAGGTACGCGGTAAGAAAACGGGAGAAGAAAAAAGCGCCGACGGCAAACGAGCCGAATACGACGAACGATCCGACATTCTTGATCAACGACTGCGCGCTTAACGAGAACGTCACTTTCCAGAACATCTTGTTCTTGAAAGCGATGATGTGGAGGAACTTTCTCACTTCGTGAGCTCCAGGAAGACCGATTCAAGCTTTCCGTCGTACTTCGACTTGTGGTGGTGAAGATTTTCCCGCGAGTCGAGGAAGATCAGTTTTCCGTCCTTGATGATCCCGATCCGGTCGCATAACTCTTCGACCATTTCAAGGCTGTGAGTCGACATAAAGATCGAAACCCCCTCCTTTGATTTCTGCTTGAGCGAGTCCTTGACGATACGGGCGCTGCGCGGGTCGAGCCCGACCATCGGCTCATCGATAATGATCGTTTTCGGTTCGTGGAGAAACGCGGCCGTAATGGTCACCCGCTGCCGCATGCCCTGGGAGTATTCCTCTGTTCGTTTATCGACCCAGTCTCCGATATCAAAATGCTCGATGAGTTGCGCCGTCTGTTCCTGAATTTTCTTCTTCGGCATGTTGAACAAGCCGCCGATGTAATACAGGAATTCCCTTCCGGTGAGCTTGTCGTACAAAAACGGCTGGTCCGGAATGTACCCGACCGATGCCTTCGCCTCCAGCGCATTTTTTTGAACGTCGAACCCGTTGATCACGATAGATCCCGACGTTGGCGTGAACAATCCGGTCATCATTTTGATCGTCGTGGTTTTGCCGGCGCCGTTCGGTCCGAGAAAACCGAAGAATTCCCCTTGTGGAACCATCAGCGATAGATTGTCAACCGCCGCGAAGGAGCCGAATTTTTTTGTAAGATTCTGGAGGACGATCATGGCCTATTTACAATTGTCAATTTGCGATTTTCGATTTTTACCATACGAACCCGCAGGCATTCAAATTGCAAATCGAAAATTGCAAATTGAAAATTTCTATTCCCATTCAATTGTTGAAGGGGGTTTGGAGCTGATATCATAAACAACGCGGTTGACGCCGCGGACCTCATTGATGATGCGGTTTGAGACGGTCGCCAAGACATCGTACGGGAGATGCGCCCAATCGGCAGTCATCCCGTCGATGCTGGTGACGGCACGAAGTGCGACGGTATTTTCGTATGTCCGTTCATCTCCCATAACGCCGACCGACTGGACGGGAAGCAGGACCGCAAACGCCTGCCAGATTTCGTTATAAAGATTGTTCTTGTGCAGTTCCTCTATAAAAATGACATCGGCGCTTCGAAGTATTTCAAGCCGATCGAACGTGACCTCGCCCAAAACGCGGATCGCGAGCCCCGGCCCGGGAAACGGATGACGGCCGATCATGTTCACGGGAAGACCAAGCGTCCGGCCGACCTCGCGCACTTCGTCTTTGAACAGTTCCCGGAACGGTTCGACGAGTTTAAGGTTCATTTTTTCCGGCAGGCCTCCGACATTGTGGTGCGTCTTGATGGTTGCCGACGGACCTTTAAACGACATCGATTCAATGACATCCGGATACAACGTTCCCTGCGCCAGGAAGGAAACACCTTCCACTTTTTTCGCCTCGTCCTCAAAGATATCGATGAACGTTTTACCGATGATCTTGCGTTTTTGTTCAGGGTCGATTACGCCGCGCAAGCGTTCAAGAAATAGGCCGGAGCCGTCCACAAAATCGAGGGCAATGTGGAATTCGTCCCGGAATGTTTTGACAACCTGCGCACTTTCGCCGCGCCTCATCATGCCGTTATCGATATGAACGCAAAACAGCTGATCTCCGACAGCCCGGTGAAGCAGCACGGCCGCCACCGACGAATCAACTCCTCCGCTCAGCGCGCAAAGAACTTTGCCTCTTCCAACCTTCCCGCGGATCTCTGCAACCGCGCGTTCGACGAACGAACCGGGATTCCAATCGCCCGAACATCCGCAGACATTGAAAAGGAAGTTGGAGAGTATCTTCTTCCCTTCCTTTGTATGCACGACCTCAGGATGGAACTGGACGCCGTAAATTTTTGATTTCTGGTTGCGGATGGCGCAGATCGGCGCATTCTCAGAATGTGCAATCGGCTCGAAACCGGCTGGAAGTTTTGTCAACGAATCGCCGTGGCTCATCCACACGTCCGTCGACTTTGCCACGCCGGAAAAAATTCCGTTCTCCGAATCGACTATCAACCGTGCTCTTCCGAACTCCCGCTTCCCGGCCCTGTCGACTTCGCCGCCGAGCTGGAAGGCGATGAGTTGAAGCCCGTAGCATATTCCGAGCACCGGAATGCCCAGGCTGAAAATCCGTTTGTCCGAAATCGGCGCATCAACCGCGTAGACACTCGACGGCCCTCCCGAAAGAATGATCCCTCTCGGATTGAGCGCCTCAATTTTCTCGAGCGGAATGTTGTACGGATGGATTTCGCAGTACACGTGGAGCTCACGTACCCGGCGTGCAATCAATTGCGAATACTGAGCGCCGAAATCAAGAATAAGAATGGATTCTGGATGAGACAGTGGCATTGTACATTACACCGAAGTCCGTATTTTAGGTATTCGAGTGAAGCAGGGAGTGAAAAAGGCGAACACGACGTCAGCAGATGAAGGTTTGGTCACCCCCATGATTCAACTTCGCCGGCTGAAAGTGTGATCCCATCGATAAAACTGCTGTCCAGACTTGAAGTTTTACGTCCGATCCGATATTACGGCATCTTGAACTGAAATCGTAAGATCGGTTTTAGTTCTAATGTAAAGATACGGTATCTCTGCTGTTTCTGCAAGTGAATCTTGTCTGATCAATTCCGCGCGCTTTCTCGTTCTTTCTCTCGTTCCCAACGTCTCGTCACGAAGTGATCCCTTTGGGATTGGGAACGCAAAAGAGGGGGCAGTGCATCGAGACCGCCACCTTCCCAAACGGAGTTTGGGAACGAGATAACAATGGCTGCCAATCCTTATTCCATTCCCAACGTCTCGTCACGAAGTGATCCCTTTGGGATTGGGAAAGCGGAAAAGGGTGCCGGGCTTCGATACCACCACGTTCCCAAACAGAATTTGGAAACGAGATAGATATGACTGCCGATCTTCTGCATCAGTCATGACACCATTATTTAAATGATTGATTGTCGTTATCTATTTCGTTAATTTACGTCGTGAACGTCGAACAAAAAGAAACTGAGGGACGAATTGCGATCAGCAACAGGAAAGCCCGGCATGAATACGAAGTGCTGGACTCGTTCGAGGCGGGCATCGTCCTTAGAGGTTCCGAGGTCAAGTCTCTCCGGTTAGGAAACGCCAATCTCCAGGATAGTTACGCTTTCGTAAAGGCCGGCGAAGTGTGGTTGTCGGGCATGCACATCAATCCGTACGAACAGGCGAACATTCTGAATCACGACCCCGTTCGCGAACGGAAATTGCTGCTCCATAAGAAAGAAATCAGAAAATTAGTTGGCAAAACATCCGAAAAAGGATTAACTTTAATTCCGCTGAAAGTATATTTCAAGAACGGCCGGGCCAAAGTAGAGGTCGGACTGTGCAAAGGAAAACGGAGTTACGATAAGCGCGCTGCGATCGCCAAGCGGGAAACAGAACGCGAAATGCGGAGGCAGTTTTCGAACAAAGACTATTGAGCATGACGTATTTTGCTCAACTTCAGTGCGTATATTTCATCAATAAAGGGTCAGTACCAGGCATTGTTTCCCACCGTTAAGGAACAGATGGATGTTATCAAACGAGGCGTTTCGGAAATAATTCCGGAAGACGAACTCGTCCGCAAGCTTGAGAATTCCATCCGGCAGAACAAACCACTAAATATTAAGCTCGGCTGCGATCCAAGCAGGCCCGACCTTCATTTAGGCCATTCCGTGGTGCTCCGCAAGTTGAGGCAATTTCAGGACTTGGGGCATCAGGCGATTTTGATCGTCGGAGATTTTACCGGGATGATCGGCGATCCATCGGGTAGGAGCAAGACCCGGCCATCGCTTTCGATCGAAGAGACGAGGAAGAACGGACAATCCTATTTCGACCAGGCGACGAAAATACTCTCCGCGAGCAAAGTGAAAATGGTCTATAATTCCGAATGGCTCGCGCCGATGGCATTCGCCGACGTCATTCGTTTGGGGAGCAAGTATACGGTTGCGCGGATGCTGGAACGCGATGATTTTACGGTGAGATACAAAGCAGGCGAGCCGATCTCCGTCCATGAGTTTCTTTACCCGCTCGCGCAAGCCATGGATTCAGTGGCAATCGATTCCGACGTTGAACTCGGAGGGACGGACCAAAAATTCAATTTGTTGGTTGGTCGGGATATCCAGCGCGAATTCGGGAAGGAACCGCAAGTCATCCTGACTATGCCCATCCTCGTGGGCACGGACGGCGCCGACAAAATGAGCAAATCGCTTGACAATTACATCGGCATCGGCGAAACGCCAAAAGACATGTACGGCAAGACGCTCTCGATACCCGACTCACTCATTCACGATTACTTCCTCCTTGCGACGAATATTTCCGCAACCGAGCTTGCAGCGCTCAAAAAGGATCTCGACAACAAGTCTGTCAACCCGCGAGACATCAAGCGGCGCCTGGCGAGAACGCTGGTAGCAATGTATCATGATGAAGAAAGCGGCGCTGCTGCCGAACGGGAGTTCGACAGGATATTTATCAAGAAGGATGTTCCGGACGAAATAGCAGAGTTCCGATACAAGGCGGCCAGCGAGAGCGTCGGCATACTCCAATTGCTCTTGGATACGAAGATGGCGGCATCAAAGGGCGAGGCCCGCCGATTGGTAGAACAAGGGGGTGTTTCGACCGATGGAGTCAAAGTTGCCGACATCAACATTCAGGTCCAATTCCTCAAACCGATCATCCTGAAGGTCGGACCAAGACGATTCCTGAAGGTAGTTCCGCAAGGAACATAGAAATGAAGTCAACGATCAATAAAACTAATTAATCATAAAAGCGGAGATGAGATAGTGTTCGTTCCCACAAAAATGTTTTTCACTAAAGGAGTCGGCCGACATAAAGACTACCTCCAATCGTTTGAGCTTGCACTTCGAAATGCCGGCATCGAAAAATGCAATTTGGTGAGTGTGTCGAGCATCTATCCCCCGAAATGCAAACGCATACCGCCTGCGGAAGGGATAAAACTGCTCGAACCGGGAGCGGTCACCTTTGTTGTCATGGCGCGCAACGCTACGAACGAGCCGAACCGTCTCATCGCCTCATCCATCGGCGTCGCCCAGGCGGCCGATGAATCACAATACGGCTACCTCTCCGAGCATCATCCGTATGGAGAGACTGAAGAAAAGGCCGGTGAATATGCTGAAGACCTCGCCGCGACAATGCTGGCAACCACGCTTGGTTTAGAATTTGACCCGACCCTTGCATGGGATGAACGCGAGAAACATTTCAAGATGAGCGGTAAGATTCTTAAGACATTTAATATTACGCAGTCTGCGGAAGGCGATAAAGACGGTAAATGGACGACCGTGGTTTCTATTGCAGTGTTGATTCCTTGAGGTTGCTTTTTGAAACGCAGGCCCGGCGAACATGCCGGCCTGCGCATTAGAATCTGACCGTAATATTCATTAGTGCTCCCCCGTTGTTCGGGACGACAATCGCCGACACATTCTCAGATTCCTTCCTGCCGATAGCCTTGTAGACAATCGGAAGTAATTTCCCCTGGTACTTGTAGACCAAGTACGCGCTTCCCGCTCCGAGCAGCGCACCAGTGAGTACATCGGAAGGGTAATGCAATCCAAGATACATTCTCCCATACCCTACTAATCCGGCCCAGACGAAGGCGGGAATGTAGACCGCAGGCTTCGGATACCGAAGTGTCAAGAGCGTTGCCAGCGCGAAGGCGCTGGAAGCATGCCCGGACGGAAAAGAATAGGGGTCTGCAGTTTCAAGATGATTGGTATGAACATCGGTCAAAGCTTCGTACGGCCTCTCCCTCCTCACCACTTCCTTCACAGCATAACCGATCGAATATGCCAATATCTCCGAGGTACCAAGCAATATTCCCGATTCGAATTCTTCGTTTTGATTTGCAGCCAGACCGTAGACAGCCAGTGACACAGGCGCCCCAACGAAAACCGGATAGGCAGAATTATCAATCGCTTCGATGAACGACGTCTTAAACTGAGTCTGGGCGTTGTTTATGGTCCGGAAAAGATGGACGTCGATGTTTGATGGGTCGCCTTGTGCGATTAATTCGGAGGGGTGCACCCAAAACAACGAAGCCGCCATACAACAATAGAGTACCATGCATGTGCGGCTTTTGCCAGGGACCAAAGAAATCAAAAATAAATCAGACATCTTTCGGAATAGTTTTACAGTATTCCGTGTAATATGCCATTATTCTCTCAACATATCCAGTCGTTTGTTGCCATTGAGTGTAATACCCGTTCGTCGGACGTCCTGCTTCCCAAACGTGTTCGTGGAGGGAAGAATATTTTCTAGATAAGAGCGAAAGCGACGTCTTTACAGACTCCCACTCATTCGGGTCGTCGGACATGTACTTTGCCATGACACGGGCATCAGTAATTCGGCCGACTCCGGCATTATACGCGGCCAGCGTCAATTTCAACCGGTTCTCCTCAGTTATGCCCTTCCCGTCGAACGATCGATAGATCTTCCCGAGATAATAGATACCCCCTCTGATGTTAGTATGGGGGACATGAAAGTCGCCCTCATCGAACCCGAGCTCTTCGGCAATTTGGCTCTGGGTAACAGGCATGATCTGCATCAGACCCTTCGCGCCGCGATGACTGGATGCTCCTGTCCTGAACATGGATTCGGTCTTCATAACGGCTAAAATCAGCCTCCAATCAAACCCGTATTTTTGGGAGTACTTGCGAAGAGTCGGACCGTAAATCTGCAGGAAACGTGCTGAATTATAGTCTAGTCCCTGGGAATATCCTATGTTCGAAATATCTCGATTTTTTGTACTTATTGGCGATATTGAACTGCCGAAACCAAAATAGAGAAGAGCCGGCAGAATCAAAAAGCAATTGATCCAAAACTTGCCCATTAATTCCTCAATTAGTCCAACAATACCCGTATGCTACTGTAGGAGAATCCCAATATAGAAATGGACTTATCTTACGATTCCGGTAAACAGAGAATGAACCTACAGGCAAATCCAAAATAGTTATCCCCCCGACGAAAGTCAATCGTTACTTTGAAAATCGACAAAAACATCAACCGACATTGGTGACACATGAGACAATTTACAGAAAAAGAAGAAATAATAGCAGATGAGTCTGACAGGTTGGCATTGATTGCGGTATTTTACCTAAAAGAGAGGCACCTTTGGCCGACTTCTAGAATCGCAGACATGTCTGCACCAGACTCCCCCTCGGCGTGAAGGCGGATTGTGGATAGAAGCGGGAGGTGCTGAAGGATAAGCCATCGGCAATCTCCCCATCGGACTTTCAGTCCGTTGATTGCCCCCCTAGTTTCACTTGCCTCCATATGGTACTTCCCGAGTGAGCCGAGATGCTGTGATGGCCCATCCGTTAGGATGCGCATGAGTCTTCGGGCAATTGGCAAATCACAGGGTTTATCTGCCGTGCTATAATGAGGCGGGCCGAATGATGTTTCCAGCTGACTCTTGATCTCATCAAGGGGCTTCAATTCATTAGCGACCAATTCTGCAAAAAAAAGCCCCGTCAGGATGCCATCGCAATCCAGAAGATGTCTGCCATAACAATATCCCCCCGACCCTAGGCTCCCCAGCAAAGTTTTTCCCCCGCGAAATTCACCAACTCCATTTCGCATCCCGATGTCGAGAAGGGGAATATTCCAATGGTCGGCTACCCGCAGTACTTTGTCTGTCGTATCCGCTGATTTCAGAATTTGACCCTTCCACTGCTTATGTTTATGAAGATGCCATAGGAGAGCCAGCGTTGTTTCCTGCGCGTTCAGCCACATCCCGATTTCATCAACGATACCGCATCGTCCTCCATCGCCGTCTGTGGCAATTCCAAACAAAGCATCTACCACTTTGACGTTATATTTCAGAGCATCGAGATTTGCGGGTACCGATTCGGGGCGCCGATCAAAAAACCTACTCTCCGGCGTACCAAACAACGTTTGTGCACGCCACCCGCATCCAACAAGAATGTCTTCAATGATCGTTTGGCCTGCTCCTCCCATCGAATCGATCAGAACGTTTCCGTTGTTCTTGGGGTTTTCAGAAAATGACCGGAGGATGGAAAAATCGATGAGTGATTCGAGGTGGGCAACATAGCGGGGAAGAAAATCAACTATCGCAATTTCTTTTCGGCCGTGACCTGAAAGTCCAGCCGGTTCCCGAATTTTGTCCCGGAGCAAGGATTCGATTTGGGCTGTTGCGTCGGAAGATAACGGGCCGCCATATGCTCCTTTGAACTCGATGCCGTTGTATTCGGGGGGAAGATCACCGCCGGTGACCATGATGCCGAATGTACAACCGTTGAACGTTACGCCAAACGAAAGCACGGGCGTAGGAATAATTCCGGAGCTTAGGAGCACATCGACGCCGTTCTCCGAAATGGTCTTCGCGATAAGAGAAGCAATCTCCCTGGACTTCGCTCGACCATCGAAACCGATTGCCGCAGTGATTTTCGCGGGAGACGGATCCTGCCCGAAGAGATATCGAACAAGTGCGTCAGCAACAAGAAGAATGTTTTCTTCCGTAAGGTCTTCGTCGAGCCTTCCCTGCCATCCGCTTTGCCCGAATGCAATGCCTTTCCTCATGAACTTTCCGGAGGAAATTCCTCTGTAACAATTTCAATCGCGGTGAGATACTGATCGAGGGGTACAAATACTTTGACGGGGTACTTAAGGATGGAACGCCCAATGGGACCCTCGATAAAACCGTCAGCGATAAATCCAATACTTGCATTGTTACGTGGATTTACTGTGACGCCGGCGCTCTCGAGTTTGCCGCGGACAATATTTGCTTCATAATAATCGACCGATTGAAACGCCACGGCCCAGTCTTCAGAGATCTCGACTTTTTTGTGTTCGTCGCAAAGCATCTTTACCCCCTTCTTGCTCGCACAGTCTCCGCACATCAATCGCCGGCAAATAACGCAAACGGCAACTGCCTTTGAGGCAGGATGCTTTTCACAGAACAATTCATCTGCCGTTAAAATTATTCCGCAATGAACGCAAAAATCGCTTCCGACTGCAACGGGTTCGAAACAATTCTCGCATTTTTCAACATCAATCGGCTGTTCATCGGGAAGATGATCCACCAAAGGAAGATCGCAGTCGCTGCACCGCGCAACTCCCGCTACGTACTCAGATTTACAATTTGGACAAAAAGGCACCTGTGACTCCAATTCAAATTATTGAAATTATTCCAAACCAATGAAATATTGCTGAAATGCAAAATGAGCTTCTTTCTGGAACTTGCGGGCGGTCCTCGCCAACTAATTTCCGGATGGCGGATCGCAGAATCATTCACACAGACCCGTCGTTCTGCTGGTTCTTCAGCACTTCGACGAACCGCTGCGTAATCACTCTCGGCCGTGTGATCGCCGACCCGACAACTGCTGCATACGCACCGCACTTTAGCGCATGTGCAGCTTCGCTCGGACTCCAAATTCTTCCCTCCGCAATAACGGGAATATGTACTTCTGCCGTAAGGCGTTCGATCAGACTGAAGTCGGGAAAATCATCCGCCCTGTCTTCTGTATACGGCGTATACCCCGAGAGAGTAGTCGCGATCATATCCGCACCGAGCTCGGCGGCACGGACGCCTTCAATATACGTAGAAACATCCGCAATGAGCGGTATTCTGAACCGCTTACGAACGATATCGAGGAATTCAAATCCATCCAGGCCATTCGGGCGAACACGTTGAGTTGCATCCAATGCAACAATGTCGGCACCGGCATTGATCAGATTTTCCACGTCGAAAAAATCGGGCGTGATGAGCGCCCATCCGTCCTGATACGTTCCTCTTGAAATTCCGATGATAGGGAGCTTAACGGCAGCCCGAACCGACTTAATGTTGTCGACTCCCTGGACACGAATACCCGAAGCGCCTCCCATTTCTGCGGCCCGCGCAAACGCCGCAATGTAATCGGGAAAATTGAACGGCTCGTCTCCTTCTGCATGGCACAGTACGATAACACCGTTTTTTAGCTTTTCGATTACGTTCGCCATCTCTCCTCTATCGTTTGTTCTTTAATTTCCCTACGAGCTCATATGCGATCCTCCCCGCAGCCTCACCCAACTGCATACTCGCCGGCTGAGAATTTGTTGCAAACAACGCCGTGGGAGGTAGAATCGACCTCCCTGTCACGAGAAGGTTCTCAAGACCTCCAACGAACAACGAATCCCGCGAGATCTGAAACGTGCTTGTCGGCCTCCCCGGCATCGCGCACGTTGCCACCGCGTCGTCAAAAACCCTGCCCGACATAACGTCCGAATCCGAAATCATCGTCCGGCTGCAAATTTGTCCCGACGCATGAAACCCGGCTTGCATGGCCACAGCGCGTATCTTCGCTCCGGCAAATCCGGGACAATATTCGGTCAGAAACGCTGCTGCCTTCGGGGTAAGCTGCCGGCATCGCATGCCCGTCCGGATGAGGCTCTCAGGATCGCCCCCGTTCACATTCGGAAGTCCAATCATCGAAACAACTACCTCACCCTTCCGTACTGTCCCATCAATCTGAATTGAATCCGACGTCTTCATTCCCGGCGTTTCATTCAGCCACTTCCGGGTGAGCGTGGTGAAGCCTTTGACCGAAAGGAATCCATCTTTTTCCATCGAAGCTGGCCCAGAGAACTCATGCGGATTTTTTTGCACATATTCGAGCAATGCTTTTTCATCGACATTTTCCATAGAAAACCGGTACGATGCACCTGTGTCATGTCTCACCTGACGAGCGCCCGCGTTTACGGCCACAGCGCCGTTGCCCGTGGCATCGATAAAAATACTTGCTGAAAGAGATATGTCTCCTGCCTTTCGATGAAGGCGGATCGAGTCAACAATCCCGCCGGTCTTTTGCGCGCTCACAAATTGAGAATCAAGCATCAGTTCGACGTTTTCTTCCACTGTCATTTCACGCAGCACCTTACACAACACATCGGGATCGAAGGGCGTTACGGTGAAGCTGACGCCGGTCGGGTCCAGAAGATGCCCCAGACTCCCTCCTGCCGCTTGAAGCCGATTCACGATCTGGTCTCCGATTCCCGTAACGAGTTGCTTGCCGAGCGAATGAAAACCGCGCCACGGCTGAAACATCGCCGCCACCGCCATCCCACCAAGGAACCCGAGCTGCTCAACCAAAACCGTATCCGCACCGCAGCGCGCCGCTGCAATCGCAGCGCAAAAACCAGCAGGTCCGCCGCCGACCACAACAATATCATGTCTTTTCACATAATCCGGTCTTACTATCATAACAATGTTTGTCTCTCCTCCTTCGCATCGTAATAATAGAAGTCTGACGGCTGAAGGCACTGCATGTATGATCCGTTCTAACCATCGAGAGAGAAGGGAAAGACCGGCCTTTGTCAATCATCCGCAACTCACATGAGCACCTAAATATAAAAAGAAGCGTTGAAAATAAAAAGGCGCCGATCACTCAGCGCCTGAAATGGTATTGAAGCTTTGTAGCACCATTTTGCCCGCCTAGATCTTATAGCTAACGCTGAGATAAAATCCACGCCCTCGGGATGTGTACCCCAGAATTTCTGAATATTGGACATTGAACATATTTTCTATTTTCCCCTTAATAACAACATCATTGTTCAGAATGAGCCTTTGGGAAAAATCCACCAACGTATAGCTCGACAAAGGAATGCTCGCTAATGCGCCATACGGCCCAAGGTTTGAATCATAGTACGTATCATTTCTTGAACTGACAATCTTCAAATCTATTCCTAATGCAAGCATATCGACCGGAAGGTATGTGAGACCTACGTTTGCAGTGCTCGGCCTTCGCACCAACTCCGCCGATGCACCGTGGTTGGTTAGAAATGCGCCGTCGCTGAATAACTGTACGGTGTTGCCGCGGGTTTGCGTGAGATTGATATCCGAGGGGCTGTACGTCAATCCCCCCGCAACAAAACTGAAATTGCTTTCAAAGAACAATTGGGAGGTTATCCTGTCCTTTATTGTCAATTCGATTCCGCTGCTCGTTTGTGTACCTATGTTGAGATATGTATCTCCTTCCAATGAATCGACGTTCTTGTTCCACAAGTATACATAATCGATATAATGTTTTACGACACTATTGAAATAAGCGAAAGAAAAACTTATTCCGTTCCGCAGAGATTGTTTTATGCCGATCTCGTAAGAACTCGAGTTCTCCGGTCTTAAATCTTTGTTCCCGAGGGTGATATCAGGATCATAACCATCCTGGTTGGGGGAAAACAATTCGTACAGCGACGGAGCGTTAAACCCAGTAGAGTAGGAGAAGTAGAGCAAACTCTTCTCTGCAATCCTGTATGACGGATTAATCTCATACGTAACGTCGTTTCCAAAGCTGCTCTGGTTTGCCAGCCGCATTCCGCCGGCAAATGCAAACTTCGATGCGGTTGGATCCGCCGGTGGGCCATTAAGATCGAAATGAAAAAAGAGACTCTTTGTCAACGAATGAATGTTTAATGAAGCATTATCCGAGTTCAGTTCAAAATCATATTGGCTATTGTAATAAAACGAACTCGCAGTCATGGTCTCTTTATACAGACCGACGCCTAAGACGGCATCAACGATATCGTTTTTGAAATTCATTTGAACGTCATTCGTGCCCATTGTCCCCTCATAGGCATCTTTGATAAATGTGGATGGGAATACCATTGACGAATCATCGACAATATTTCGTTTTAGATCTGAGTAGCCTCCGATGTACTTCAATTGAACATCGTTTGTTATCTTATAACTTGCTCCGTACGTATAGAACTTCCGATTGACATCGGACGTGAAGGCGGGATCGTCCTCAAATGCAGCATGCGGAAGGTCAGCCTTTTGCACTGCGTTTCTAAACGAAAAATATACATCCACCTCTTCAGATTGATAACCGAGCTTGCCAAACGCATCTGTTTTCACAAAATTGTCTCTGTGACGATTTTGAAGAGTATCCCTCACGCCAACGGTATCAACGGTGGCATCGAGACCTTTTGTCACAAGATTGTCAACACCGGCATTGCAATAGAACCCTTTGATGTTCGTGTAGTTTAATAAAATATGTTCAGACAGATCGGATGTTTTCGCGCCAAATGTTCCGGTGCCCGCATCCGCCTCGGCGTGAATGCCCGGACTGTTCCCTCCTTCGCTCGTAAGAAGATTGATCACACCCCCCATTGCCGACGATCCATACAACGTGCTGTGGGAGCCCCGTACAATTTCAATTTGCTCAACACCGAGTGAAGAGAGCTCCGACAGATCGGGGGCGCTGTTTGGCGTCGCGGGATCCGTAAACCGCACGTTGTCAATCATGATCGCTGTCTGGTTGCTCGCCGTCCCCCTCATGAATATGCTTTGGTTGGTACCGGGGTTTTGTCCGGTTCCGACCATGTATATTCCTTCCTGCCTCCCAAGCAACTCTCCTATATTCTGGAAGATGGAATTCTTGATCTGATCGTCCGTGATGACCGTGACGCTCCTTCCAATATCTTCCGGATTTTTTTTGGACCTCGATGCCGTGACCATTATTTCTTTCAAGGGATACAGTTTTGTACTGTCATTCTTAAGTACCAATGAATCTTGCTGTGCATGAGACACTGAGAAGCATAAGAGAAAAAGCAGAACATATTTGGCCATGACATTCCCTGTTAGATAAATAAAAAATCCCAACCTTCTCAAAGAAAGATTGGGACAATAAATTACTGCACAATCTATCCTCACTCCACGAAGGACGTTGAAAATGATGCCGGCAGGTCTCCTGGCTCCCCGAATTTTACCAGCCTTCCCGTCCGATTACTCGGCCAGTGGCTTTGGGGCGAAATCAATCTCGGGTCACAGTTGCGGGTCAGCTTCCGACTCCTCCATCCAGCCAACGGCGGGACAGGGTTCACGGAATTCCCTTTTCATCCCGTCCCGCGTGCAGCGGGACGGAACACCGGCATATATTAAGAAAAGAACAAAGACGCTACACTTGTTATCCGATAACGGAACGTTCAGCCTGTTCCTTCTTTAACAGAAGGAGCAATCCTTCATACCCGGCAAACATGACGGCGACAAAAAAGATATCGCCGGCGAGCGAGTTACGGAAGTACGGAACCGCAAAGACGTAACACTCAACCAACCCGGCCCACGTCGGGGCATACATTGATCCGGGAGTCATCCATACTCCAAAATTTGTGACGACAAAAAACAGGATCGAACTCACTACTGTTCCGCCGAGAATATACAGCGGCTTTTTGTGATTCTTCAGCCACACGCCGACCAGTCCAACAAGCACAAAACTGCCGTAGACCCAGTACATACCGCTGTAGAAACCGATGAAGTAATCGCTGATCAGCATCGCCAGAATGGGGACGACGAAGGCGAATCTTTTTTCAAGGTATACACCGCCAAACAAGGCAATGGCTCCGATGGGCGTGAAATTAGCGGGATGCGGCAGCAAGCGCGAAAATGCCGCGACGAAAACCAACAGAAACGCAGCGCCATAGCGCGTAAAGATTTGTCTGGTGTTCATGAGGGTAAGTCCTTTCGTTGATAATTCATAGATGGAAAAAATTGGGCGCTCTTTTGCGAACTAAAAAACCCCGACCTTCGCGAGGAAAATCGGGGTTGACAAAATAAAACTCTTTTTGTTCGGCTAAACATGCTGCAACCTTTTTTCCTCGAAGGTTCTGCGTTGTGAGGTTGGCAGGTCTCCTGGCTCTCCCGTATTGCGTCTCGCCTTCCCGTCCGATCTCAGCGGTCAGTGGCGTAGAGACATCTTCTATCTCGGGATTACAGTTGCGGGTCAGCTTCCGAATTGACCATTCCGGCCGAGGCCGAAACCGATCTTACGGAATTCCCTTTTCATGGCGCCATGGGCGCCACACCAACTTCAAATTATTGAAAAGAACGAGTCGTTGAATTCAATATACAATACCAGAGCGCGTTTGTCAAGAACGAAGTGAACATGCATGGTCCATCGGATTGCTTAAAGCAATCCGATGGACCTTCAGGGCGCATGACCTATCGCCATCTTACTGAATTTTTGGAAATACGTAAGACACGTATCCCTCCAAATGCCGGCGTCGATCTTTTGTTTTTCTAGCCTGGATTTGACCAGCAAAAATATCTCCGGGTCTATAGAATTATGCAGCGAATTCCAGGTCGTCAGCATGGAATCGACATATGCAGTACCCAAATAATATTTATTGCACAATTCTTCCCAAAGAGTTCTGCCCGACTTCATTCTATGATCCCATCGGACATGATGGAACCAAAGCAGATACATGTCGGGACAAGTGGTGATGCTATCAAACTCCTCTTTTACAGGAGAGAAGTACTGGCTTGTCGCATTGCTGCCGCTCGAGCTTCGGTCGAATCCCAATCCCATGCTGTCGGCGCGATGGTAATAGACCGGCGTCCAATCGGGGCGCCCTTTGTCGTACGACGGCTCGGGCCCGTAGTGAAAATCCGTCTGCATGATGTGATGGAGCCCGAGCGGTTCCATATAATCAACACATGCCTCCCGGGATCCCATCATCATGGAGCGGATCGATGCAACCACACTTGAATCGTTGCTTAATGTCATTCTGATCCATTCTTCCGCAATCTGTTCTGCGGAAAGATCGTGGTCCCAGGCGAGACGCCCATACGCGTACCAATTGGATTGCGCAAATGTATGTCCGCACCAGTTCCGGTCATTACCGATATTTGCGACACCCGCCATACCGGTCATTTGATAATTCTGCAGCGACCCGTCGACGATCGACGCCAGCGTTGATCCTTTGCCTTTGGCGTACGTATCGAACTGAAGGTATTCTTTCCACATCGGGGCAAGGTAGACCAAATGTGTTGAATGGCCGAGATATTCCTGCGTCAACTGCAGCTCAAGCATGAGCGGCGTTTTCGGCATCGCTCCGAAAAGAGGTTGAACCGGCTCCCGCGGCTGGAAGTCGAGCGGACCATTCTTGGCCTGAACAAAAACATCTTTCAGAAATTTTCCGTCGAGCGGGACAAATTCTTTGTAAGCTCTTTTCACGCGGTCGGAGTCAACATCCGGGTTGTAGACGAATGCCCGCCACATCACCACACCGCCATGCGGCCCCAGCGCTTCCGCCAGCATGTTGGCTCCATCTGCGTGCGTCCTCCCATAATCCTGCGGACCGGGCATTCCCTCTGAGTTTGCTTTGACAACAAAACCGCCGAAATCCGGGATGAGTTTATAGATCTCCTCAGCCTTGTTCTTCCACCATGACCGAACATCGGCGTTCAGAGGGTCCGAAGTGGAGAGATTTCCAATTCCGCCTTTTCGGTTTCCGTCCAGATCGAATTTACCCGACATAGGAGATGCAAAATTTACCGAGAGAAATGTCCGGATGCCGTATGGCCGAAACACGTCTGCCAATGCAGCGACCTTTGCCAGATGCTCGGCATCGAGGAGGCGGGGGTCTGCATTTACGTTGTTCAAGACGGTGCCGTTGATTCCGATCGAGGCGGCCGCACGGGCATAGTCGCGATATCGCAGGTCAACTGACTTCGGCAAGTCAGCCCATTTCCACAAAGATTTGCCCGCATAGCCGCGCTCGATCGACCCGTCTAAATTGTCCCAATGGTCCAGAAGACGATATTGTGTCTTCGGCCGGGAAGAAATATCAAGCGAGGCAACCGATTGATGAGTCTCGATGAGCCGCAACAAATGAAAAGTCCCGTACAGCAGTCCGACGTCCGTGTTGGCTGCGACGACTGTCATTTTCGTACCGTTGAATTCAGCAGACTTCAGCAGGTACCCATCATTTCCCAATGATCGGAGCATGAGTCCATAGCCCAGCTTGCCGATGATCTCCGAGGTGCGGGGAGTCCCGATGAGAAGAACGTTCTTTCCGACAAGCGAAGAAGCGAACGTGATT
>Ga0265319_1000103_pt1 | contig 66142 bp, 62 predicted proteins | sample 4824metaG_FD_192443 | JGI IMG/M metagenome (GOLD analysis project Ga0265319, IMG submission 192443) | Rhizosphere microbial communities from Carex aquatilis grown in University of Washington, Seatle, WA, United States - 4-8-24 metaG | ecosystem: Host-associated > Plants > Roots > Rhizosphere >... | reverse complement strand
ATAAATACATCAGAAGTAATTTCTGGATTATTAATAACATTGTTTTTATTTTCATCTTTAATAAGCTTATTATAGTTAAAATTATCAGGATTATTCAAACCATTGCTAATAAAACTAAATGTCACACCTGTTGCAGTACTACCTGAATATTCAATATATTTTATTTTATCGATATAATATTTCAATAAATATTGTGTTACTCCTGTGATTCCACTTATACCTAATATTGGCATTGGATTACTTAATGTACTTCCAGTATAAAAATATGAATCATATACATCAAGGCCATTAGCTGTAGTATCAATGGAATAAAAATATTGTTTGTAAAATACTTGAGATATTGCATTCTTTTTAATTTCATTTAACCTACTTGCACATGTTCCAGTGACAGTATAGCCACTTACTATAAAATTTCTATTAAAATCAGGATCATTATTTTCATTAATGTCATCTATAGTATCATAAAAGCCTAAATCAACATTATCTTTAGATAATAATACATTAAAATTGTATGTAACACCTGTATTAGGTATAATAATAAATTGATTACTAGTTAAACCACTTGTAGTATCTGTTGTTAATATTTGTTTAAAAACTTTTTTGATGTATTCCATGATCAACTATAAATAGTTATTAAAAAGTTTGGTAAATAGAAATATATTTTGTAAGTTTGTAGCTTAATATAATATATATGAAAAATTCAGAAATTTTAAGTGCTAAAATTATTTATCAAGACATAGATCAAATATTAGATATTTTAATTAATATCGACTTTTCTAATTTTAAAAAAGCTAGTGATATCATTTTTTATTTTTATAATAATAAATATATTGCAAAATATAATTTATTAGAAAATGATTGTCAATATTTAATTGACTATAAAATCTTCGGAGAAAAATTTAAACAATTTTATAATTCTTATTATGGCAATCGTGATTTAAAATTATCAATAATTTTAAATAAATTACTTAAAACAAGTGGTATTGAAATATATAGCATAAATAATTATATTATGATACAAAGAATATGCGATCATAATCAACTATAAATATATATAATATGAAAAACAGTAAAATTCTAAGCATTAGATTATGTCTTCCAGTTGAAGACATAATTAGTAACATTAATAGTAATATCACTAATGTTTTAACATACAAAATTAAACCTTTTGATGAAGTATTCTATTTTCATCAGGGTATTCTCGTAAAAAACAATGAAAATTATAAAGAAAATCGATATAGTTTTACTCAAAATTTATCTGAAAAAGATTTGATTTGGTTTTATAAATTAAAACCATTTTTCATAAAAACAATAGAAAATGATTTTAACCTAATAATATACTAGCTTAAGAATTAGTATTTTTTCTCAAAAATACTCTAATATCCTTACTTGGATATCTTATTTGAAACATAGAATCTTCAACAGCATATAATGTTTGATTAATAAGATTAATTTGATTTGTTGTAGTATCAGAAAATGCCTGTGGGACAATATTCATTGAATAATTACCACCAACCTTATTATATATCTTTATACCAAGTATATTTATTACTCCAGCAGATTGAGATAATATATTATTTAAATCACCGATATAAATATTTTCAGCCATCTGGTGTACATTTATATCAAAGAAATTAGTAGTTAATGTTATAAGATTATTAGAAATTTCAGTATTACTATTTTGATTACCAACATATGCATCAATATCTATAGCAAGATCAAATACTTCTCCATCTCTAACTTCAATATAGTCATTTACCATTCTATAATTAGAAAGATAATTGGCAATATTTTGTTTCATTAATGAACTACTAATATTACTTAATTTACCATTAGCATCTAGCCCAAGTATTGGTATAACAACTTTATTATTTTCCTTAAAAGAATTTACTCTAAAAGGTGCTCCATATTTTCCAGACATTTTATATACCTGTAAAAGATAATCAGTTAATGTTACATCTCTATTTTGACTTGAGAAATTGTATTTTATTAAATTTCTTAATTGCTCAATATTTAAGCCATCAGTACCGCCAACAGCTTGAATAGGATTATTAACAGTTATACTTCTTTGAACTTGTGTATTGAAATCTTGTCTTGATCCATTGACACTTATTTGAATAGAACCAGTACTTGTAATAGTATTTGCTCCAATATTTGTTGAGCTTCCGCCACCAGTTCTATACTGTATAAATAATGTACTATTAGCCTTAAGCATTTCGCCTAATGAGGTATTTAAAAGATAATTATTTAAAAATTCCTGATTAGTTACACCATTTTTAATCATACCAGTTTTGAACGTGTCCAAGTCTGGATTTCCTCCTCCAAACGTAAGGGTGCATCCTCCATTTGGTGTATACTCTTTAACAAATTTTTTAGTTATATTAATCCATTTTCCAGCAGTTATTCCAGAAATTGAACTAATATTAGTATTTTCAACAAATACTCTTTGTTGTGCTAAATTATCTACTTCATAATATTTATTAGTTGAATTGTTAAAATCAGAGAATGAAGGATTTGAGCTGAAGTTTGTACTATCTAAAAGTATTACACTTGTTACTTCCAAAACATCAGGGTCTGGAAGTGTAATTTGAAAAAATTGTTCGGAACTTGTTATTATTTTTTTATATATATTTGTAGTTCCATTGACCACAATTTCACGTTTAGTAACATTATAGCCACTTATAATTCCGTTAGAATCTAATAATGGTGTAATTTTTACATTTGGGTTTCCCATTGCATCAGTCGGCTGTGAAAAATCTACATTTGATGATGTCTCAAATGTCTTACCAGCACCAATAAATTGAGCACCCGCCTGAATTGTTGGGTAGTATGATTGGTCTGGCTTATCGCCCAATACTGGTATAACCGCCTGAATATCAAGAAGTGTAACCGATCCTCTTTTCGCAGTGATACTTGTATTTAAACCCATATCAACAGCCTTACTTAATAATGAACTTTTTAGTTGCATGTACTTCAACTGAGTCTCATTAAATGATTTATCAAGGCTTGCATGTAAATTATTTGAAACGGCACTATTAAGATTCAATAACAACATTCCAATGCTTGAACTACTAAAATCTTGTATTTCAGGATAATATTGTTTAACAAGAGCAATGAGTTCATCATTTATTTGACTAAAAGTCATTGAATTATACGATATGATATTTGCCATTATATATTATATATTTAAAATGTAATTGTTATGTCGCTGGTGTCAACATAGCTTCCTTCAGCATACGTGAAATTTATTTTTACATTTATTTGATTTTCATTAATTGTGATATCATCTTGATTTGTTATAAATTGAATATTTTGTATTGTTAGGTCAGGAATGTATTTACTTACAGTATCTCGAATATCAGTTTCTACAAGTGATTGAGTAACAGAGTCTTCTGGCTCAAAGAGAAATTTTTGAAGATTTGTTCCAAAATTTGGATCATACACTCTTTCACCTTTATTAGTCAATAGTAGCAACAATAAATCAGATGAATAAGCATTTTTGGTTGTTTGATTCAATTGAAAAAATTGATTCGTAACAGCATCATCTTGAAGAGGAAATTTTATATTTATACTTGAGGCCAATATATTAAATTTAATATAAATAGTATAAATAAAAAATCCGGCTATTAACCGGATTTAAAAAAGTTTTACTAATAATTATTTATTATATTAATAAGATTTCTTTTTAGCTTTCTTTTCACTCTTTTGTTGTTTCAATTGCTTTTCTTCCTCTTCAATTTTATCAAAAATTGATTTTGTTACTTCCTTAATTCTAATAATTTTTTCATTTCCATGAATATTTAAAAAACTACTGTAAGTAGTGAAGTCTGGTTTTTCAATATTAATTTTATCATTTTCCATATCAACACTAATACCAGTAAGACATTCTTGAATCACAAGTTTTTTATACTCATCTTCTAACTGATCAAAAACCTTAGGATTAATAACAATTGCAATATTAACATCCGATAATGTAATCATTAAATCAGACATTTTCTTTGCCTCAATTAAAACTTTAGCCTTCTCATTTGTTAACACTCTGAATGTCACCCACTTGGGTATTGATGTTGCATTTAATACTGAATCAAAAATAATTTGAATTTCATCATCTTCATCAACTCCGTTATACTTTGCCATAATTTAAAATTTTTATAATTAATTAATAATTTACAAATATAAATTTATTATTTCATTTTTCCTAAATTAATTTCATTTATTATATTATTTATTTTTATTTTAAATATTTATAATAGGTTTATAATATTCAACAAAACCATTTACTAATTCTTTATCAAAATCAATATTTGGTGTTTTAAATAATTCATAGAATTTTGATTTCGAATAATCTATATAACTAAATATTAAATCAAGCACATTAAAATTAATATCTGATTCTACAATTATTTTTTTAAGAACAAAAAATATTCTATGATCAAAAGAATGCATTCCTAATATTAATTCAAAATTTTCATTTGTTATTATTTTAAGACATTCTTCAAAATACTTAACTGTTTTAATTTTTTTATTATCTTCAACATCATTCAATAATTCTGTGTTTTCCCATCTTTTTATAATTTTTTCATCAAAATCATTTATCTTAAAAACATCTTCTAATTCAAATCTTCTGTGTCCACCTTGGGTTCTTTGGGAGGTTATTTTACCTTCTTTTTCCCAATTTCTAATTGTTTCTACTGTTACTCCACATATTTCAGCAAATTTTTTAATCGATATTAGCATAATTTTTAATTTAATTAATATTTATTATTTTTATATTACAAATATAAATAGTTTAAAATATGGAAAAATCTATAAATAATGAAAACATATTTTTAATATTTATAGATTTAAAATAAAAAAACCTATAAAATCTAAAAAATAATATAGATTCTATAAGTTTAAATATGATTTCATACTAAATTTTATATAATTATAGACAAATACTATTAGCAGCACCACCGACAACGTTTAGATTTAACATAAATTTTATATAATTATAGACCCTTTCTAAAATAGAATATTTTAATGAATATATTATATTCTATATTTAGAATGATTTTCTGTTTTATAGATTGTGCCAAAGCCACATCCAGTTGATTGACCAATACCTAAATTATATATTAATTCTGCAACATTTTTGTTACAAAAAATATTTATTTGACATTGATTAGCTTGATTTTTAATATTATTATATTCAACTTTTTTGACTTTATGTTTAGGATGATTATTAATAGTTATCTTAAAATCATTTAATTTCAAATTGCTATTAATCTTAGATAATTTATTTTTTGTATGTTCTGTAACAATTTCGCTAAAATTATTATCATTTAATGTATAAAATTTACTTTCGCCTTCTTTAATTTCCCCTCTTTTCTTTATAATAAAAGGTGATAATGTAGAAAAATAATTCCATCCATTATAAAAATCTTCAAAAACATAATCAATTTTATCAAACATCATACCATTAAATAATTCATTACAATTTTCATTGTATATATTTTTAATAATATTTCTTAAGAATTCCTCATTTTGTGAACTAATAATAATATAACTACCATTATTAAAATTAAGAACATTATTAACAATATCCAATTTACCACCATATAATTGTGATATTGAATAATCTTTATTTTTAGAACCATGATATTTATTATTTTTACCTAAACATTTAGTATGAATATAATACATAATATCAGGCAAATTATTATTCTTAACAGGCGTAATATTCTTTGTAAAATTAATTTTTATTCTCATCTTCAGTTACATTATTAAGTTTAATATTAATTAATTCAGTGGAAATATTTTTAATTGGTGTATATTCATTTAATATTGAATCATAGAACATATCTTCAGCAATTAAATTTTCGATAGTTACAAGACCACCATCTAATAATCTAGCATAGCCTTTAGAATTTCTTATTTTATTAATACCCCACATATCAATAGGAATAATAATTTTTCCCGACAATCTTGTAATATCAGTAATTCCACCAATATATGTTAATCTAGTTCTTGGATTATCATTCAACTTATGTTTCGTTTTTGAACCCTTTTCGATAAAATTAATCATATCTGTTTTATTATATTTCTTTAATTTAATTTTAAAATCATCTATCAATGAATTAGAGATTTTAGAAATTAAATCCAAACATTCAACAACTGTATATTGATATACATTTTTGATATTTAATGTTTGTTTAAGTATTCCAATATATTCATCATATAATGAATTTTCTAGATATTGTTCAATTTTTTTCCAATAAATTGAGCATTGTTTATTCGTACTATCCCATTGACACTTTTTTGTTTTCAATTTTTCAGATAAAATACTTGTCTTCTCAAATTTATTATCATAATATGTATATGGATTTATTTTAATCCATCCATTAAGTGCAAAATTTTTAATTATATCTATTTCTTTAATATAATTATCATCAGTTTTTCGTAATGATGGCTTTGGCCTTTCTCCTAATAATACATGAAGCATGTTACTTATTTGAAATACAGTTATTGGTTCAACATATTTTTTTGTATTAATTCTTTTACTTTTTCCATTTATATTATAAACATAGTCTTTAGTATTTTCATTACTGTTAAACCATCCAGCATTTTTAAAATCTAAAAAAAGATAATATATCATAATTATATATTTTTAGATTTTTCTTCTCTTTCTAATTTCTTTTTTTCTATATACTCCCTTTTTTCTTTATTTTCCTTATCCTTAATCTCTTTTTTTTCTTTAGCCTTATCATCTAATGTTTTTCTTATTGCCAAAGAATCTTCTGTATCTGTTTTAATATAATGATCCTCAATTTCAAAGTTAATATTATTAATATCATCCAAATTATTAATAGTAATCCACCCTTCATTATCATTCAATTTATCTTCAAATGGATCATAAACTAATTTATATTCTAAAGAATCTGTTTTAGCAAATGCTTTAGAACGTTTTATATTTAATTTTAATATTTTTATAAATAAATATTTAATTAAACTTAACATATCGTCATTAGATAATTTAAAACCATATTCTGAAATATCAATACAAGTACCTTTTATTTTATAAAACCCTAATTCGCTATTAAAAGATTTAAGTTTTGTTTGTAATATTTTTTTATATTGCGGAAATAAATCTGGATTAAAACTATATCTATCAAATTTTTCATCGCAAGAACAAAATTGTAATTCTTCCAAATCAATACTACCATTTGTTTTATATTCAACATTTCCTATTGTTTCTTTATTGAAAATGGAAGTGTCATTTTTTTCTCCACTTCTAGAAAAAAATTCTAAATCACTAATTGCATTATTTGTTTGTTCTGCGTCAATAATATCGAGTTTAGTTGATCTTTTTATTGAAGAATCTCCTCTTACACCAAAGAAATATCCTCTTGTAAGAGCTGCGGGGGATGCTATAAATTGTAATAATAATTCAGGAACACTAGCAATATTTGGTGATTGAAATGGAATATCATCAATAAATATATTGTGACGAAGGCAATCACTTGATATTTTTGTCTTATACTCAAGCTCACCATCACTAGATGAATAATAGTTTTTCTTAGCAAAGATATAATTATCATTCTTTTTATCAAACTCTTTTTTATTTTTGAATTCTTTCCATACATTTTTCTGTTCTCCGCTATCATAATTAACAATTCCATTACCTTTGATCGTAATCCTAAACATTACATTTTTTACTTTCTTCATTTTAAAATTATTTTTAGTTATTAATACAACAAATATATAAAAAATTTTTAAATAAAATACTAATTTTCATAAATTTCTTTTTTTGCTAATCCATATTCTTTAGAATATTCCTTATTAAAAGCAATATATGGCGTTTCATTACTATATGATTTTTCATATAATTTACTCAATGTTAAATTTTTCAAATATTGTTTATATTTGGAATACTTATAGCCACATTCAATTAACCTAGGTATGACTTTTTTTATTTTACTTAATGTTTTACTATCTTCTTTTAGATCTCGATCTATAGAATCCATAACATTTTCTAAAAATGGTTCAGTAAATTCATTATTAGAATTAAACTTATATATACAATAATAACTATCTTTACTATTTCTTAAACCATTTTTAGGAATATTATTATAATTTTGTTCTTCTTGTAATGTTTTAATATTCCTACTTGGGAATACATTTTCTAATTTTTCTAAACTCTTGTTATACTTATTCTTAATAAAAGAAATTATTTCAGTCTCATAATTTACATGAAATTCATTATATAATATATATAATTCATCTAAAGTAATTTCATTATTATATATTTTTATTTTTTTGCTAATAAAATTAAACCATAATTTACTTAAATTTATATCATAGAAGTTTTTAATTGACATTTGTTCACTCCTATTATTATATAAATTAATAATATTAATACAAGAATTATTATAATTACCCCATCTATTACATCTTCCGATTCTTTGTAATGTTGTTTCAGGCGAACAACATGACTCAATTAAATAAGGGAATGATATATCCATGCTTGCTTGGATAATAGGAGCTGCAACAACGGGAGATCTATTAATTTGATCTCTATTTGATTTACCATATAAGTTATTCAGTTTTTCTATCTTTTCTATTTTATCTTTTTCTTGAAATTTAGAATGAACTAATAAATCAATGTCTAAAAATTTTTTTAATTCTTGTGCTTTAAATATTGAATTTGTTATTATTAATGTATCATCATTTTTTACTATGTTATCTTCATTAATAATATTTATTTCATAATTTTTATCATGTATCGCTGAATAATGTTTATATTTATTTGGTAATATACAAGTTTTATTAATATTATTATCCCAAAGAAAATTAATATTACTAGGCGTAGCACTTAAAAGAAGTGTCTTGGAATTAGTTAAATTATTTCTAACATTCATTATTTGTATAAACATTGAGAACAATGCTTCATTGCCAATAAATTCATGAAATTCATCAAAAACGACATCACAATCATGTATGAAATATGACCTTTTTGCAACATCGTTACTTATAAATGGCTTTAAAAAGTTGTCAATATTAGTAACAATTATATCTGAATTAAAAATAGGGATATTAATATTGTTACACTTTTTTCTTTCTCCAGTAATATATAATTCAACACTTATATCACTAATATTTAAAACATTTAATTCTTTAATAATCGACTCATATACTGTTTCTACAACAACATTTCTAGGACAAACCCATAACAATTTATTTTTTGAAGGAAGTGACCATAATGTTCCAATTAATGTTTTACCAAATCCCGCAGTTGCATTTATTATAGTTGTATTATAATCACGTGCCTTAATAGAACAATCTAATTGTTTATTAAATCTTTTATTATCATATTCATCAGGTTTATTTATTTCATATATTATTTTATCGCAATTAATTAAATCTAAACAATATTGATCATTTATTAAAATTTTTTCTACATCACTATTATTTTCTAATGAAGAAACTATTCTATCAGCACTTATCAAAATACTTCTGTAAAGAATATTCTTAAAATTAGGATTAGTGTTTAAATCTTTGTGATTTGAAAAAAAATCAGGAGTCTTATTATAAGATTTATTTAAATTTATTTTAGATTTATCGATATTATCACCAGTTAACTCATTATATAATGATATCATTAAATTAATATCATCATCATAATTTATATTATCATTATACAATATATCTTGATAATTTTTTGATGCTTTCGAATTATTATGTGGATGATGCCAATATACGCTATTTAAAAAATATGATATTTCTTCATTTTGAATATTTGATATACTATTTAAAAATGCCCAACTAATTTCATTATGAAAAATATTAACATCTTTTTTATTTATATTATACCTAAAATAGTCTTGTGTAAATTTACAACATTTACCAATATCATGTAATAATCCAGATAATATAATATATTTTTTTGTTAATTCATAAGAACTATTATGTTTCAATATTTTATTACATAATAATTCACATATTTTAGCAACTGCTTTAGAGTGAGTTATCAAAGATAATCCATTGCTTTTAGCTAAAATTTCGTCAAGTTTATTCATCATTTTACATTTTTTATTTTACAAATATAATAATAATTTTTATTTCAATATAGATTTTACATAATTATAATTAAAAAATAATGGGCAGTTCTCCCGAATAATTGTGATTTCATATTAAATTTTATATAATTACAATTAAAGGAAATGGAACACCTTCCAAAGCAGAGTTGTGATTTCATACTAAATTTTATATAATTACAATGCTTATTCGAATGCGGGGAATAACGAAACTGTTGTGATTTCATGCTAAATTTCATATAATTACAATAATGTTTTCACGCCACTGATAAGCCATGTTGTTGTGATTTCATACTAAATTTTATATAATTACAATTTACATAAAATGTAAAATCATCAGAACCTGAGTTGTGATTTCATACTAAATTTTATATAATTACAATGATATTCTAACCTGATATCTTTGATATATAGTTGTGATTTCATACTAAATTTTATATAATTACAATTTAATCTCATCGAATAATCCAGATTTAAATGTTGTGATTTCATACTAAATTTTATATAATTACAATATTAGTTGCTGAGTTAATAAAAACTCGTTTGTTGTGATTTCATACTAAATTTTATATAATTACAATATACCCTAAATAATTATTGTGATTTACAATAATATAGACTCAAAATTAAATATAAAAAATCGATTCTTTTATCATATAAATTATTAATTTTCACTATTTTTTTATTTCTAATTTTATAAAATACTTAATATATTAGTTCCACCTATTCTTATTATATATATTTCCTCTATAACTATTAGAGTTTTTGTCCGTTTCATATAAAAACACAAGATAATTTTCTTTTAATGCTCTGGTTATTTTTTCCATTGATAAATAATCCTCATTAACACATAGATTTATACCTTTATATCTAAATATTGGCGAACTAACAATAATTAAATTCTTATTATTAATTAAATTTATTTTATGACATAGTTCAAAATTCAATAAATTAGATTTTTTAATATTTTTATATTTATTAAATATAACATATATTTCATCTACTAATTCCATATTATTATTTTTAATTTAAGTTACAAATATAATACAAATTATTTAATACAAAAATATTATGTCTCAATAAATTAATATCAAGACATAATATTTAATTTATGTATATTTTACTTTTCAATATCCTTATTATCTAATTCACAATATCTTAAACAAATCTTATAATCATCTAAAACATAAAAATTATATACACAAATTATACCACTATTATCAATAAAACTTAATAATGTCTTAATATTATCAAATACTCTAAGTATTATTGGATAACTTATACCACTAATTTTACAAATAGGTATGGATACACTATATATATTATCATTATATGAGATATTCTTTAATATTTTGTTATATATTGATTTGGCTTCAATTGGGTTAATTACGTTTATTAAATATTTAATATCGCCAGATTCTTGACTTTTATATATGTCGTATATATTTTTACATAAGACAATTTTTTTTTCAAAACCATTTACACAATAATTATTATATAAATCATTTGAATATATTATATGATTATGCTTTGCATGATTAAAATTTATAATAAAGAATATATTTTATGGTGTCTATTTTACTCATTAAACAAATTAAATAATTTATAAAACTTTTCTTTTGCCACTTCAATAAGAAGCTTGTCATTATCATCAAATACCCTATCTTTATTATTTTTAAAATAATTATCCATTTTATATAATAATTCAGATAGATTATTTTCAAAATCCGTTAATTCTTGAAAAACACTTGATGTTATTTCTTCATCTAGTTCTTTTTTAAGTTCAATATCACTATTATTAATATCTTTGAGAAATTTATCAGCATTACTATTTGCTTTTTCTACCTCTTCAGAGCTTATTTTATCCTTAAAATAACCTTCTTTAGCTAATTCTTTAATTTTATCAGTGATCTTAAAATCATTTTCAGCTAATTTTTTATCGGCTAATTTATCAATTTCATAGATTTCACTAATTTTATTAGATAATTCATTATCAACATTTCCATTATCTAATGCTGCTTTCATTTTCTTTAAAAACTCAGGTGTTGCCATAATTGTATATTAATTTAGTTATTTTTATTTAATTTTTTGATGTAACATTTTGAAAAATCTGAGCATAGTTCAGCTTCAACGTCCATGTTTTGTACTTCATAAAATTTAGATATATTATTTGTATAATATCTAAAAAATTCTTGAGTCATACTAAAAATATTAAAATCTATATTTAATCTTATTCCAGTTATAACTCTACGAATAACTGGAAATAACATCGCATTAAAATTATTTATTCTTTCTGCATTATTATTTCCAGTTGATATTAAATGAATAAAACATTCTTCGAGATAAATAGCGCATTTAATACTTTTACGTTTACTTAATCCATCTAGTAATCCAATCTTAGTCCATGTATTAACAATTTTATTAGTCTGTCCAACTAATTCATAATACAAAAACGTGCTTTTATTTACTCCTATCATGTTATTCGAAGCCTAATATTTTTAATATACCTACACTATCAATGATAATATCATTACCATCATCAACATATTTAATATTATATCTACCACTTAAAGTAGCATCAAAATTTTGATCATTATTGCCATTAGAATAATAGTCTAGACTTTCTAATAAGCTTCTATATTTATTAGGAACTTGTATTGTTTTAATACCAGATTTTCTAGACTTTTCGTATATTTTAGCAGAAATTTGATTGATTTTTGTACTCAATGTTTGATTCCATTCCCACTGAGTTTCATAATAATGACTATTTGATTGATGACAAATACCTCTATAATCCCAATAAGCAATGAAATTTGTTAAAAATGTTGATATGATTACTGAATTATTATTTTTCATACTTTTAATAAAGTACAAACATAACGAATAATTTTCAATTAAACAAGTATTATTTATTAATTATGAAAAAATTTTATATTAAATTGAAAAAATAAAATATATAAGCAATTCTTATATATTATTCTTAAATTGTGTAGGTGTCATATTAGTTACTTTTTTAAACATATATGATAAATGAGATAGGCTACTAAAATGCATTTTATTAGAAATTTCAGACATGGTTAATTTGTCTTCTTGAATATATTGTTTTATTCTTGCTACTTTTATTTGATTAATATATTCTTTAATATTAATATTACATTGTTTTGAAAATATTTTAGACAAATAACTATATTTTTTTCCTAATTTTTTGCTTATAAAAATAGAAAAAGTATAATTTGGTAATTTATTAATTTGTATTAATTCAAATATAATTAATTTTATTTGTTCCACTATAATTATTTCCTTATCTTCTACTAATTCAAGTTCAGCATATTTTAGAAGGGTATTAAATTTATTTAACATTTTACATTCTAATTCTTCGACAATTTCAATTTTACCAAGCTCAACCGTAATATAGTTTAGATGTAATTTTTTTAAAATATTTTTTACATATATAATAGCTGATTTACTTCTCATATTTTTTATTGTCAATATCATACACTGAAACTTTTTTATCTATATATTTATTAAATATATATTTTATTTTTAGGTACTTATTCTACTCATATTAAATGTTATGTCAAATATAGTTATATTTCTTGGCGTTGCATTATTACTATTAAATCTAACATCAAAAAAATCACCAGCAACTACTCCAGACACTTGAGAATTAGCCGTGAAAGTATATCTATCTGTTGCATTGGCTGGAGACACATAACTTTGAAGAGATGTTAATAGAGCATCATTTTTAAAAATACTCATATGATAAATTGGGACAGCACTTGAGTATTTAGCAGAAACGACTGCAACAATATGATAAGTGCCAGAGCCTCCATTTGAAATGGTTATTCTATCAGCAGTTGCATTATCTGTAAATGTAGTTAATAAATGATTAACAGAAACAGCAGTTATCCAACCAGTATATCCAGCATTACTTACTGATACAACAGTTCCTCCCGAAGTACTTTCATATAAAGCTCCGTATGCTGCTTTTACATAAATATTGTTAGTTGTTCCAGTATATATATTAAAATCAGTTTTTAATAGTCTGGAATTAATATTAGTTAATGTGATACCACTATAACTATTAAAAATATTTTTATCTAATTTAGTACTAATTAGCGAATTAGTTACACCACTATACGTATTAAATGTTGTTTTTAATAATCTATTATTGATGTTTGTTAAAGTACTTGCACTATAACTATTGAATATACTAGTTGATAATCTAGTATTAATATTAGTATTGGTTACACCAGTATAAACATTAATTTGTGCTTTATTATAATAATTTGCAGGTAGTGTTGTTCCAGTAAAAGAATTAAATACACTTTTATCTAATTTATTATTAATATTAGTTAAAGTACTTGCACTATATATATTAAACGTATTTGTTGATAATTTGTTATTAATTAACGTATTACTCGTTCCAGTAAAAGTATTAAAATCAGTTTTGTTTAATTTAGTACTAGTAATTCCACTAATATGAATTATATCTTGTTCAATACCATTAATTATAAAATTAGTTACTCCAGTAAAAGAATTAAATACACTTTTATCTAATTTATTATTAATATTAGTTGTTCCAGTAAAAATATTAAATACAGTCTTTAATAATCTATTATTAATGTTAGTTAAAGTACTTGCACTATACGTATTAAATATACTTTTATCTAACTTATTATTAATATTTGTATTGGTGCTTGTTCCAGTAAAAGTATTAAATATTGTTTTGTCTAATTTAGTATTAATTAATGAATTTGTTTCTAATTTAGTATAATGATCTAATGAATTATTGGTCGCACCACTAGTATATACTGATGTAGAAATTATTTCGACATTATTTTGAATATTTTTCGATTTACCATTAGAATCTATAATAAAAAAACCATCTTTAACATTATAAAATAATATATCTTTAGGTGAAAGTAAAACATTAATAATATTCATATTATAGTTAGTAATATCAACATCACCTATATTAATTAAAATTATTGCACTAACATTATCATAATTATTAACTTTTAAATAACTTAATTGTCTACTAAAATTTATGACAGGTGTTGGTATAATTATCTTTGGTATATTATCAGATAATGTTGTGCGAACAACATTCTGTACTGTTGAACCAATTGTTATCCATGTAGTAACACATTGTAATGCGCTTACGTTTATACTAGCAAATAGACTAATATTAAGTTGTTTTTTATAATCAATAATTATATTATCCATAATATTGTTTATTTTAAATATGTTTTTATATTATATAATATATGGTATTAATAATTAATTAATACCATATCAATAAAAGCTCATAAATATCAATTATTTTTTTATTTTAGATAAAAAAATCAAAAATTGATATGCAATATTAATGTTTTCTTGAGTGGCATCCATAAGCTGAGCAAGTGGAAATCTATATTCATTATGAAGATTTATCATCTTTTTTCCTAAATATAAATTTATAGGTTTATTCTCATTAATTTTTTTAATTAATAATATTGAATCATTAACTATTAATAATTTATTACGCTTTGTATCATAAGACCAAAGCGTAATATCATTCTCTTCATTTATTTTTAATGATTGTTTAGTATTTTTCATATTAATGAATTATTACGGTAAATAAATATTAGTAGCCGTACCATTTATCGTAATAGCTGCTGTCAATGTTGATAAAAGTCTTCCTTCAATATCATTTGTAGCACCAATATTAATTGCTGCTGTTGTTATAAAGTTTCCTTTAAGAACATTAACTGCCCCTGTAGTAATAGCACCAACTGATACCCAATATACTCTATTTGCTTGAGCACCATGAGTCAGTAATATTGTTGTTGTTGCACCTAATGTCATTGCACCTTGACTTATGAATACATAATCACCATCTCCAACTAATGTAATTATTTGTGAAGCAGCAGTTACTATACCAGTTGTTCCAATATAAACACCTGATGTAAATCTTCCAGTACCATACCCAACATTTACAGTTTCTAAATTTACAGCACCAAAAGTATGGCCACTTAAAACAACTAATTGATTATATAGATTATTTGAAGCAGTTGAGGCAGTTATACTTAACCCCCTATTAGAACCATTCATAAATGTTATACCACTTGTGGGTGTTAGTGTAGTTTCACCAGAATCTCCTTTAGGAATCATTAATTTTGGATTACTAATTGTAATTGTACCACGTGTAAGAAGTGCAAATTTTGAGGCAGATTGTAGACTATATACCGATGGAGTTAATGATGTACTTCCACTTGAAACAGGGGTAATGTTTTGCATACTTTCCCATCTAGAATCACTAATAGCCTTAAAAACTCTTGTTTCTTCTGGCAACATTGTTACTGGAACATTAACTAATTCATCATCAATACTATCTAACTCATATGGATAAACTGATAAATTATTTAGACCAGTATTTTTTACTGTAATAGAATATCCTTGTAGTGCTGACATTAATTTTACACTATCTCCGTTTGTTCTAACGATATCTACATTATTTATTTCTGTAAGCAATCTTGTTGCATGTGTTTGGCCACCTCCTGGTTGGGCTGATATGCCATAACTGGTAGAATAACGAATAGGCGTGGTAAAAAAAATACCATCCACGCCACCATCAAAAGCGTCCATTAATTTATTAAATAATGTAGCTGTTACAGTTGCATTATTTGCTATTTTTAATTTCTTAAAAATTGAAACCATATTTTTATTTTTTAAAAGATAATTTTTATTTTTTGATATAAATCATCACGATTAATAATAATCGTGATGATTTATAATTTATTATGCTGGTAATGTTGTGAAAACTACTTCATTACCATAAGCTATTCCAGCAGAATTTATTGCATATGCTCTAACATAATACGTTGTGCTTGGCAATAATCCATTAATAGAACTAACAAAAACACCATCGCCAGAACCATCGTTCGTACTTAATACAGTAGGACTAGGCGAAGTAGCAAATGCTACACCACGAGAAATAACTGGTGCATAACCATTAAATGTTATATTACCACCACCAACAGCACTAATAGATATAATACTCGTAATTTCTGTTGTGAAAACTATTGGCAACATTGGTGCGTTATTACTAATACCATCAGCATTTCTATCATTAATTGTAACACCTGTTGGCGCAAGCGGTGGTGATGGTGGCACATTTGGTGGTGATGGTGGTAATGCTTGGAAACAAGAACCATATATAATAATAGAATTATCATCTAATGTGATTGCTCCTGTTCTTGCACCTAATCTACCAGAAACACAAGCACCAGTATTAACTGTTATAGATGCAAGTGCTATAATATTTCCAGCAAAACTTGTATCTACACCAATTGTTGCTGATGAACCAACTAACCAAGTAATGTTAGTTGCTTGAGCACCACCAACTAAAACAACGTGGCTATTTGCAGCCGCAGTTATTAATGTTGTGCCTACTTTGAAAACCCAACTTGAATTTGGGTTACCTTCACCATCTAATATTAATGTTCCTGTAATTCCAACTGAAGTAGTGTTTGAGTAAACTCCTGGAGTTAATCTTAATCCACCTAAATCTGCTGGAATAGTTACACCAGAAAGACTCATACCTGAAGTAAAAGCAGTTGTTATTGAATTTTGTGCTGCGGCAGCTACATAATCTGCTAAATGGAATGAACCAGAAATTCTTACAGATTCAAATCCTGTAATAGATGATCCAGGAAATACACCAACATCACCAGTAATTTTTGAATTAGTTCCAGGAACATTAGTGATTGTAGAAGCAGCCAATAATCCAAATCCAGCAAATGCATTTAAACTTAATGGTGACGGTGAATTTACAAATGCAATAGGTTCAGTAAATATTTCTAATGAACTACTACTTTCTACTCCATTAAAAACAGCAGTAACCACATAAGAATATATTTGACCGGAAAATATTGTATGATCCTCATAAAATGTATCCGTTATTGGAAAATTGTTAAGTGGAATATTTGATACGTTGCCATCAGAATTACCACGATATACATTATATCCAGAAATAGGTGATGGACTTGGTTGCCAGTCAATTCTAATAAATTGATCCATAATTTTAATTTTTTAGTTTTTATATTATTTATTATTATTTTAATATAAATACCAAAAAATCACCAACATAAAAAAATCAATTTATTGTTTTATTTCATAATTAATTGTAAATCATATAAATATGAAAAAAAATAGGTGGGAATTATGTAAATAATATATTTAATTTTGATATAAACGTTAGATTAATAGACGAAAAACGATTTAATTATTAATTACCCATTTCAATTATTTGAATACCTGAAAATATTAATATTTCATATTGATCATTAAAATCAACTATATGATTTTGATATTCATTTATAGTAAATCCTATTTTTTGACCATATTCATCTATAAACCAAAATCTTTTAAAATTTATTATTTGTTTAAATATAATACTATCGTTTTCATCTTGTTCATATAATTTATATTTCTTAGGAATGAAAAATTCAAATATTCTATTTGTATCATCAAGTCTTTTAACATAAACAATTTCTGTTAATTGTTCAATTTTATTACTAGTTTCAACATCACGTTCAACAATCATTGGGAATTTACGTTTAAGAGCTTTTTGTGCTTCAGTAAGCCCAATATAATTGTCTTCCTCAGTCTCTATAATATGATCATGCCATGCTTTGCTTAAACCAATATCAATAGGCTTATTATTGAATACATATAATACTTCAAGATTATTATCATCTTTAAGTTTACGTTCTTCAAGTTCTAATTGTAAAACTTCTTCTAATGTTTTACCATAGTGCTTATGATTCTCGTCAAAAAATCCAAAATGATCATGTTTTATACCGCTTAAATCTTCTTGACCTAATGACATTGAAAATCTATCAGCAACTTGAGCAATGCGATTAGACGTAGATTTTCTCAAAAAAGTTTCGCTTTTTTTTAGGATTTCATAATAATCTCTAGCATACTTTTCATCTTTTTGTCCTTGATGCATATGATTTATAAATGGAATCTTATGCGATTTATTATAATTCATTTTATTTTTTTCACTAATATCTGGATCAACTCTGAATACTTGATCTTCAGATCTAGATAAAATAATACCAATATTCATAAATATACTATGAATACGGATATAAAGCCAGATGTAAAGGTTTTTAAGGATTTTTATCATGTTATTCTATTTCATTTTTACGTTTTTCGATTTCTTTCTTTAATAATTCATGTGAGAGTCCTTTAATACATGTTTCATCATTATTTATTTTCTCTTTAACAAATGAATTAATATCATTTTCATTAACAGAATCTAATTTAACAACCATATGGTCTGGAATGTATGTTTTTCCCATTACTTTATTAAATATTTTTTTAAGTTCAATAGCAACATCATATTTGCTTGAATTTTTAGTGTTTGTTATATTAACCAAATTTTCAAATATGTATTGATAATTATTTTTTTTAGCATTAAAAACTCTCTCTTTATCCCATAATTCATTTATTTTTATAATAGAAATAATTGTTTTATGATGTTTATTAATATCATATTTCTTATTCAATTTAAAAAGTTTTTTAAATGATTTAAAATTTTTATTAAAAACATTATTAAAACATTTAATTTCATTAGTAATACCTTTTAATTCTCTGCAAATTTCTTTATATTCTTTATTATAATTAGAAATTAAACTATCTATATCTCTATATATTAAAAACAATGAATAATTATCATTACTACAGCTAATTTGATGGATTAAATTTTTAATATCGTTATATATGTTTTTTTCTGTTATAATATTTAAAGAATTACTTCTTTGTGTTTTATAATGATTATTCATTTTAATACAGCTATCAATAATATTTTTCATCATATTATTGTATCTACTTTCTTTTGATTTTAAAAAATCTGAAATATTTACGTTAATATCATTAAATGATGCTTGTTTTAATTTAAAGAGTTCTGCTTCTAGTTTCTCAATTCTTTTTAAATTATCATCATTATTTTTATTTATAAAAAAGATTTTATTACTGAAAAATCTTATTAACTTATTTATTAGTTTTTTCATTATATATTTTATTAATTTTAATTATTTTTTATAAATAGTTATAACCTGAAATTTAAGTATATTTTTCAAGCAATAACCTTAAACCATATTATTATTTATTCGTTATTTCACTATAAAATTCTGCTCTTTTCTTAGTAACATTTGTAAGATGATACTTTTCTTTAAAATCTTCATATAACTGATTACCAAGTCTATCTCTTAGTGTTTGATCTAAAATTAATTTTTTTAAAGCATTTTTCCAATCTCTTGTATTTTTTTCTGTTTTAATTAATATACAGTTTTCATTGTTTTTTCCGTGTACATTATATGGAGCCATGTCACTGCATACTATTGGCAATTTCCTAGACCAACACTCAGTTTGTTTGAGATTCGATTTCATTCGATTAAATTTATTGTCGTCCAATGGAGCTAAAACAATATCTGTTTGATCAAGACTTTCAGCATAAGTATTGGCAGGACGTGTCCAAATTCTTGAAAAATATTGTTTACCTGGATAATTTAATCGTTGAAAATTTTGTAACCAACGTTTATAATTATCATCCTTTAATAATTTATAATTATCGGTTAATATTTTTTCATATTGATAATAAACAGATTCATCAGCCTTAATTTGTCTTTGATTAACAGTAAATATTTTTCCTTTATATAATGTTTTAAGATCACTAGGCATAATAGGAATCTTATCAATATCACCCTTACATTTATTAATAAAATCAATCATTTTTTGATCCCAAAGATTACGACTCTGTAAATCTTTCATTAATTCTTGATTAAATACAACTTCCTGGGTTGTACCATTAGAATCCCAACCAATAAGATTGATCTTATACTTACCTTTGGTTTCAACATCTGCCTCAAGCATATTAATAACACCTTCAAGTTGCTGTAAATCACCTAAATGACTAGATCCGCCCATGTAAGATATTCTTACTAAACCATCAGGATCTGGTTTTCTATTATCACTAAATTGCTTCATCCAATCAGGATTAATAGAATTATATAATACAATTACATTATCTTTACCAGTTATTTTCTTAATTTCTTCAGCAAATAATTCTGTTGTTGTAGTTACATAATCAGCAATCTTAAGATTATCTGTTATTTCCTGATGCATTTTATGTTCTATAGATAAACCATACATTGGATGCTTTTTATCCAAATGCCAGTAATCATCAATATCAACAACTAATACTACACCTGCTTCCTTAAGCTCTTTAGCTATTTTAAGCATTTGTGGCACTGTTGGAGCCAGTTGACGATGATAATGAATAATATCATATTGTTTTAATTTTTCAATAAGATTAGGATCATTAAAATCTAAACTTTTTTCAATATCGCAATGAAATTCATCACTATGATTTCTTTCTAATTCAACCATAGGGGTTGTGATTCTAAAATAAGCTACTCCTGCGACATCTTGACAGTAAAATAATATTTTCTTTTTGTTCATTTTTATTTATTATTTTAATTATTTATTAAGTATTAATTCAAATTTTTCTTTTTTTCTCTTTAGAAACATTGTAGCGTCTTTATATATAAAATCATAAAATTTCCTAGCATTTCCATTAATTCTTTTCTTGCTGGATCACTACCTCTAAAATAACACTTTCTTTTAGGCAAAGGACTATCAATTAGATTATGCTTAAATAAAATATTTCTAATTGTTTGTCTATTATGTGGATATTTTGCTTCTAAATTTGATAATATCACCCCATTTTTAAAATCATTAACAATATTATTTTCTGTTTCAATACTTACATTTGCCTTTCTATATTTTCTATCCATTTATAAAATTTTATTAAATATTATATTTTTTTATAAATAGTATAAAAATTTATAAAAGATTAATAAAAATGAAAAAACCCATAAAAATTTTTTATTTTTTTATGGGCTTAAAAAAGGAGATATATATGGAAAATTATGAAAGCTTAATTATTCATTATTATTTTTATTTTTACGAGTTTTTCTTTCTTGTTTTGATTCTTCAGATTCTTCAACATGAGTAACAGGTACTACATTATTTACAACAACATATTTGTTTATTTCAGCTAATACAGTTGCATCATTAACTTCTTGTACAATTACAAAATTTCTAATTCTCATTTTATGAACAGATATGGGTAATGATACTAATTTCATAAAAACAGTCTGGTTAGGCATCAATTTAAAGACTTTCTTTGTCATTCCATCAATATAGTCAATATCTAATATTGAATTAAAATTAGCATCTCTTTTACCTAATTGGTTAGTTATGTTTGTAATTTTGTAGTTATTCATACTGTGTATTTTTTATAATTTATTATAAATAGTATTAATTATTATTTCATTTCAATGCTTGAACCATATTTTTATAAAGTATCCCATCAAATCCCATGCTCATTGCTTTATCAGCGATTGCTTTATTAATAAGATTTATTGATGGTATACCATGTTCAACAGATAATTTATTAAAATCTACATGTGGAAACCATAAACCAGCAAGATATTCAACTGGATTATCATATTTACTTTTAAGATCAGAAAAATCAAGTAAATTATCGAATTCTATTTCATATTTGTCAAAACCTTCCTGAGGATCTAATAAAAAGAAATTACCAACATTAGATTTTTCATTAATTGGTGAATTACGATACCCAATAATCTTTTCACCTTTTTTTTCAGTTAATTGATATGGTGCTTTATCAATAATCATTGATTTATCATCCAATGAACCTAAAAATTCACTTTGTGTTGAACCAGTATCTGCATTATTTTCAGCATTAATATAATCTTGAGCAGCAACTTCTTCTAATTCTTTCTTACTCTTATATTCATGAAAATTTTGAATATTATTTAATATATTAGATGCATCATCAACATTTAAGAAAATTTTAACTGCTTTAATATAAGGTTTCTTCTTCATTAATGCATTAGCTAATTTATAATGCCCATCAATAACAGAATGATCATCTGTAATATATATTGGTTCAGTATTGTCATCATCTGATTCATTTATACCACCAACAAGTATACTATGTATTGGTTTTAATATATTTGGATCAATACTAATTAGTTTATGATGAATACCATTTTTAGCCAGCTCCTTTACAACTTCAGTGTAAGGAATCTTAATATTTGGTAATTGTTTTGATTTTCTAAATATTGTCATTATTTTAATTATTTATTTTTTATTTAAAATATTGTAACATCGTTTCTAGCAAAAATCATATATTCATCTTTTATTTCAACGTCATAGAATAAATGATAAGAATGATTTTCAACAATATAGTCATATATATATTTAAATTGCTCATTAAAAATTTTAATATAAAATTTTATATTAGGATATTTATAAAGAGAGCCACTTATTTTCCAACAAATATTTCTAAGAACTTCGAATTGTTCAAATAAATTTGTTTTTTTATAATTAATATCTTTAAATTCGTTATCTTTTAAATCAAAATAAATTTCATATTCATTATCATTTCTTTGAATGAAATATAAAACATATTCATTATTGTTTTTTGATATAAAGTAATATTTATCTATTTTATTTTCCATCATCCTGTTGATTCTATAAATTCAATATCTTTAATTGGTATTTTTCCAGGTATTTCATAACTTTTTGACCTTGCGCGATGTGTGTAACAATAAAATCCATCATTATCAGCACCTAATGAAACTCCGCTTGATTTAGATGTTTTTTCTGTAAATTCTTTAGGCTTTATCAGACCATTAATAAAACCGCCATTTCCATGTTTACTTAATTTATATGATGATCCAGATGTTAAATATTTTAATATTTCATTTTTAACTTCTTTAGAAATACTTTTAGAATTTATCAAAGCATCTTTAGTTTCGGAATATTTACTTTTATTTTCTATTAATATTTCTTTTTTAATAATATTTCTAATTAAATTTTCATTACAGAATTTTTTAGTCCCCCACAACTTGCACCAACCTTCAGGATTAATATTACCTTCAACCATTCCACACTGATTATTATTGTTTATATTAAACCATCCACAACTACTACACTTTTCATTTTTCATGGATGATTGATCAACATATTTAACATCTGACATAATTTGTTTTTCTGGCTGGCCATCAGTATCTTCTTTTAAAATATCATATATGATACTTTTTATAACACTTTCAGAAGTGTGTAATGCTTGTTGATATTCTAAAGGCTTTTTTTCTAAATATTTCTTAGAACCAACACCTTGTGGAACATTTACGTTCTTTTTTTCCATTGGAGATTGTAAATGTTTCAATTTTTCTGATTCTGGCGGATTTACACTGCCTGAATATTGCTGTATTGGTATTAATTCTTGTTTATTATTATGTTCTATCTCTAATTTATAATCTGGATCATTCCAAATATCAATATTTAATGCTTTTCCTAAATTTATTATAAAGTTTTTATAATCAGCTTGTGAAGGATATTTCCAAAAAGATATTATTTTTTTATTCATCCATATTCTACCATCATTAATAAATTCAGAGTCTCTTAATAAAATTAATTTTGGCGATAAATTATATTTATGTATGAGGTTAAGATGTGTTTCACTCTTATCACCAATAAATATCTTATCATTATAACCATTAATCATAGTAAATGGAATTGCATCAGCACTCTCCCAACTAGCTCTAGTACCATTAATATTAAATCCATCAGGACTTTCAGTAATATTATCTTTAATATTTAAATTATTATTTAAATTCAATATAGTTTCATTTTCACCCTTATCAGAAAACACTAATTTATTACTTGTAATAAACTTATCATTTTTAAATAGCTTACAATATTTATTACCTGTTCCTTTCTTTAAATAGGCAATTGTCATATGAGGAACATAATTCATATTTTTTTCATTATTTATATGTGGTAATTCATTTAAATATCTATGAAATCTTATTAAATTACGTGATTCAACAATAAAACTTAGTACATCATTATCATTATTTTCAAAACATTGTATTCCTTTTAATATTACAGTTATTGGTTCAATTTTTGTAATTGCTTTATATAATTCAAATATTTCATCAACACTAATATTATCAAAACCATAAGATAGTGTTACATGAGGATTTTGTTCAATCACTAAATCATTATTATCGCATAAATCATTTTTATTAATAAATGATGTTATCTTATTCCAATTTGGAATATCAAAATATAACATTAGAGCATTATATTCATATTTTGGATTATTATTTCTATCATCTTCATTTATTTTATTTTTATTCAAAATATTATAATAAAAATCATATAATTGTTTAATAGATACAGGGCCTTTTAATCCGTATAAATATTCATCATTTTTATATAATGTTCCAATATAACTATTTTTAAATTTTAAAGATTTGTCATATCTTAAATCATAATCAGGAAATTTTTTTTGTAGTTCAATTAATTTATTTTCATAATCAATATCATTACTTTCATCTTCATGTAATTGATTAGGAATATTTTTAGTTTCTTTATTTTCAGCAGGAATAGGTGTTAATATAAGATTGTTAACATCTCCTTGATTGCAAGCAGTCGATGTACCATCACCATTACCCCCAATAGTACATTTTTTCTTGACTGCAACTTCAACACTTCCTGGCATATAATATTTAATACGTTCACTAATATTATTAGTAATAGCATTAATTTTTTCTTCACCTAATTCGTATTCATCATTATTTGCATTACTTGCATGAGAATATTCTAAATCTTCACCAACAACAATATCTTTATTATTTTCTGGAATAGTATTATCAAATTCAGAAACTTTTTGTTGATCAATATTAAAACCCATATTATGATCAAATTGTGGAGCAACAAAATTTGTTAATTCATCTTCCTTATTTAAATCCATTAATTCATTAAGATCAATATTGACTTGTTGCTTATTTGGTTCTTGATACAATGTGATTTTTGCCATAAAATAAAATTATATATAATATTTTAATATAAATACTATATAATATTTGTTATAATAAAAAATCCTGAATCGTTAACATTTTCAGGATTTTCATTGTTTGTAGTTATATTGATGTTTATTTTTTCTGCAATTCTCTTATAATTTCAATCACAATTTGTTTTAAATATGCTCTATTTTCATTAAGCATCTTTTTTGTTATTTCAGTATTTTCAGTTAATACATCTTTTATTTTATTAACTGTATATAGCTCTAATACTGTTTCTTTTAATATTTCTTTAATACCAGCACCTAAGCTTTCATTTAAATTTGTTAATACCCTTTTTTCAACACTTTCAACAAACGCATTTTCATTTAATATTTGTTGTGATTGATTATTATTATTCATATTATTAGTATTTGCCAGTGGGTTAACTGTTGGATAATTAGGGTTCATCTTTTTTTGATGACTATTCATTCTTTCAATTTCATCATATAATCCTCTTTCCTTTTCTTCATTTAATTGATTTATTGATTCAACAGGAGGTTTATATGATGTTGGTGTGGTATTATTTGATAATGCTTGTGATAATGGCTTAGATGTTTCATTAACCGAAGAATTTATATGAACATTTAAATCAGGAGATAATGCCATTGCATTATACTTAGATTTTTCAACACCAGCAACATTATTTGCATTATGATCAACAGTTTTAATTGCAATAATTGCTTCATTTACCCTTCCTGTTTTAGTTGCTTCAATAATTTTATGTAACATCATATCTTTTGGTAATGATGCTTTTCCTTCTCCAGCTAAAGCTACTACTTCATCTCCACGTTCCTGTTTACGTGAATTTATTTCATTCTTAAGTTTATCTAAATTTAATCCTGCCATATTAGTATTATAAAATTTTATTATTTTTTATAAATAGTATGATTTTTATAAAAAATTTAAATTATTGCTTCATTTTATTCGCAAAATCTTTTCTTTGTTGATCTATCCATTTATTTGATAATTTAAACCCTTCCTGACCAGTATACTGATTAAATAACTGATATAAATTTCCCATTACATCATTAGGATTATATTTGTTTTTGTTGCGTTCATAGTCCAACATATATTCATTGTTTTTATTAACAACAATAAAGTCTTTAACAGATTTTTTATAATGTCTTCTTACTAGGTCATAAAGGTCAATTATCTTTTCTTTTGTTAATTCTTGTTTTTTTTGTATTTCTTTGCCTAATTGATCTTTATCACCAGTATCAACCTTTTGTATTGTTGCATCCGGTTCTGTAACCGAGTCTCTACCAATAAACTTTATATCAGTATCTGATGGCTGAATAGCAAAAATGATTTCACTCATCTGCTTATCATTTGGATTGTATTTTGGTCTAATTTTATTAGGGGTTGTGGCAAAATGCTTACCAGTAGGTAATAATGATGTAATCGAATCGACATAAAACAATCGCCAAGAGGGAAGAAGATCTTTATCTGGTCTAATAGGTCTTTTTAATCCTTTATTACTATCACTACTTCCAGCTTGTTGAAAAGCTCGTAAAACTAAATTTCCGGCAGTGCTAATTCCGATTGCATATGGTTCACAAGTTCTGTAACCTCTTGATATTGTGGCATCTCCATTGTAAAAAATATATATAACTTTCCTGTTTTTTATAGCATCAATAATATCATTTTGGCTCACACCTTCTGTAAGTAACATTCGAAAATCTTTTATATTTTCTTTAATGAAATTATTTTCGTTTAAATATGCTTCCATGTTTTTCTTCTTATTATTGAACCAATATGCATTCTATCAACACCATACTCTTTTCCTAAATCACTATAAGAATAATTCCCTGATGTATATTTCTCACGAATTTCTATAACTTGATTAATTGTTAATTTTGCTGATGGATTTTTTTCGCCAATATACATACCTTTACGTGATTCTGATGATTTTTTTATTGCATCATCTGACATTTTTTTCCCTCTATTTGCTTTACTTATTTTTCTTTTATGATCTTCAGTAAATTTAACACCAAGCATTTTTCCTTTAAGACTTTCACTTATTTTTTCTCTAACTTCAGGAGGTGTTACTTTTCCATAATTATGATTTCCTTTTCCTGATCTTAATTTACTTAATTTTTTCTTAGTTTCTTCACTATGTTTATAACCTAACGCATTTTTAGAACATGGTTGTAAGTTATAACCTTTATCTCTTATATATGATTGGTAATAATCAAGCCAGTATTGTTCTCTTTCGATTAATAAATCTTTGTTTTCAATAATATCAACAAACTCGATAATTTCAAAATAAAATGATTCTTCACCATATTCATTCCAACTATTTTGTAAATAACTATTAGCATGTTTATTATTAATCAATTCACTATAATGAGCATGTAACCTATTATAAAAGCATGATGCACTACCCACATATAACTTATTATTAACTTTATTAATAATAGCATATACACCAGATTTATTTTTTGTTTCTTTATCAAATAAAAACATAAAACTATCTTATTTTAAGCATTATTCAAATTATATTCATTGCCATCCTTAAATTTATTTTTCACCAGCATACTAGCACGAGCTTTTATATCAGCAGCATCACCTGTATTACCAGCACTATCAGGTGCATTTCCAATTGGCGAAATAGCTGCTTTATTACCAATATTATATTCATTTCCTTGCTTAAAAACATTTTTCGTCGTCTGCTGTACAGATAATATAGCACCTTGATCACTTAATTTTGACATAATTTTATATTTTTAATATTTATTATTATTTTTATTATAAATACTTTAAATAACGATTATTAATTATAATCCTTTATAGCAATATTTACGTAAGAAATGATATTAGGAACAATGTCCAATAATTTAATCTCATTTAAATTAAAAAATCCATAAGCTGAATGTTCTTCATTAAGTACAATATCATCATCATTACCATCAAACTTAGCTGCAAATAAATATTCTTTATTTATGTTTCTATCAAAACATATTTTCTCTTTAATTTTACTTATATTGATCTTTGTTTCCTCAAATATTTCACGTTTTACTGCTTCTAATGGAGTTTCATTCTCTTCAACAGATCCTCCAACTAATGCCCACTTTCCATTCATCCAACCAATATTTTCACTTCTTTTAAGTAACAATATTTTTCTATCATTATTAAATATAATAGCTATAGCGCAATCACTAATAGTATCTGGATTACATATTTCATCAACATTATTAATATTTTCATTTACATTATTGGATGTTGTACTAAAATTACCATTATTACCAGTAGCTGATTTTATTTGATTAGGATAAAAAGCAATAATTTCTTCTGTTCCATTTGATGTTTTACCAATAACACCATCGTATCCTTTCTTAATTAAATTAGTTCTTGTTGGTAACGATTTTTTATCATTATATATATCATAATAAAATGGATTTTTTATTGAAAGATAAACAGGCATTATATTTTGTTCTCCCCCTTTAAGAATTGCATAATAATTTGCATCATCTTTATTTCTTGAAAAATACATTCCGCTACCAAATTGTCCAGATGTTCTTTCAAACTCGCCAAACTCTTTGTTTGTTCCATGAAATACTTTTAAAGGTTTACCACTACCATCAACAACCTTAGATCCACTAAACCATTTTTTAAAATTAGGATTATCTAATATATTATTTTGATTATTACTATCCACATCTTCATGAATACTTCTACTAATATCATTATTAATCTTAAGATCTTTATTGACATTATTATCACTCATATCTTGTCTTATTTCCTTGCTTGTTTCAACAGATTTTCGTTCGGAATTTAATATACTATCTATCCAATTTTTCATCTCAAGACCACCAGATAATTGAAATTGCACTTCAGAATTTACAGTAGGGGAATAATGATCAAAGAAATTTTTTAGACGTTTAAGATTACTATAACTTATGCGTTTATTATTTAATAAATATTTAGCCCTTTTTATACCTTCATCATTCGGATTATTAATTAATACTTTATTAATATTATTTAATATTTTATCTGGAATAGTATATTCATTGCCATATAATTCAGAATTCATCGTTTTTTTATTTATATATTTATGCCAGAAAACTACGAAATATTCAGTCTCGTTGGTCAAATGGCACTGTTAATTATTGTATGTTAAACTTCCAAAGTTATAAATCTTTATAATCTGGCTTACAGGTAAAATTTTCTTGCAATTTTCAACCTTAATATAAGCTCCGCTATTTTGTATACCAATAACAACATATCTTTTGTTACATATCCAAATTAAGTCCTTTGGTTGTATTGCATATCTTTGTTTGCGTATAGAGGGTTTAAATCCCTTTCTGTTTAATTGAATTGCTCTATTATTTCTATGTTTTTGTTTAATATTAATTGATTTTATTCTTTCTTGTATTGATCCATTTGCAATGATAAAAGCATCGTTATTATGACTTTTATTTATTCCAAATTCTTGCCTTTTTAAAAAGGTTATGTAACCATAAGTAACTTTCAAATCAAGTATATCATTCCAAAACCTCTTACGGATGATTGACATAAACGTATTTGATTTATAAATTTTAGCAGGTTTTAGTTTTAATCCTTGTTTATGAAGTTTGGTATGACATTTTTCATGTAATAATGCAAGATTCTTTGCCCTATTTGATCCATTTTTGCTTCTTGGTTTACAGTGATGTATATGACTTGAGTTACCTTTTGTAAATTCTTTATTACATAACTGACACAATCCCTTTTCTCTAGCCATTAAATAACTTCTAACATTTTGATAATTATACATATTACCTTGTTGGTAATCAATTCCTGTTATTTCAGGATTTTCGATCTTTTGTATATCGAAATTAGCGGTCTCCATAATCACCTCTGCTATAGGTAATATAGATTTTAATTTTTTAATCAAAGATAAATGAGTATCATATCTTCTTTGGATTGATGGTGCTAACCAACCTTCTTTCTTCTTTCTATTTAAAAATTTTGGTTTTCTATACCATAGTTTATTTCTTCTATTTCTACGATACATTCTTCTCTCTGTCAATCTTTTAGATGTTTTATCATCTAAAACAAGAGTTCCAGAGATTAATTCAGATTTTTCACTAGTACAAGAGAAACCAATGTTGTTATAACCACTATCAATTCCTAACGTAACTGGTTGTACCTTGTTTTTACATTCAAATTTAAGTTTAATTGTAAACGGGTATAACTTAATTACACTTGCAGCATTTTTTTTCACTAATCTTTTAGATTTAGCATAACTACAAGGCATTAGTGGTTTGCCATTATAATTAATTACATACACAGTTGGTTTTAATGACCGTTCTGTATGTTGAACTTGATTCACATCGGGATTGTTAAAACAGGTTTTTGAGTCTACTACACTAAGAGTTTCCTCTTTGTTTAATAGTAAACCACAGTTGCTACGAACTTGTGAAGCATTCGTAGGTGTGTTCTTTTTAGTTCTCTGTTTTAACTGCTGCATTATTTTTTAATTTTTTGCCCCCTAATCAACCCGTTACCCTTAAACCTTACGGTTCAAGCCCCTTACTTCATTAGCTAAAGGGCGATTGACTTCAAGTAGATTCACTAATTTATTCAATTGAGTTTTATCGAATTTTTTATTAAGAACATCAGCAATATCCTTCAATTTTTTATCTAATACATCATTTCCAGTTGATTTTTCCTTATTAATTGATTTATCATCACTCTTTTCATCGGATATCTTATCTTCTTCAATTACATTAGAATCATCTTTTTCTTTATCTTCCATTACACTAAACCCAAGAAGTCCAGCATAATTTGACCTATAACTCTGATGCCCAACCATTTGTGTTTTATCTGATGTTGTATTTGCCATTGAATCCATGTTTCCATCATTATCTGGCATATCTTCTTTTCCTATGATATCTCCATTAGAATCAATGATCTCATTAACTATTTTGCGTAATAAATTTTCTTTCATTATGTGATTATTTTATATAAATAGTTAATTAATTACATTAACGAAATATAATTTCTATAATTGCTATAGTTATAGGAACTATAATTGAAGTAAATATTAATATCAATCGTTTATTATATTTCTCAATAAATCCACCTTTACTTATTTTTACTTTGGCTAATTCTGTTATGTTAGTACAATAATATGATGTTTTATTTATCCATTTAAAATCATCCATGAGTGTGTATGAACAAGGAATACTTTTAATATTAATAAAATTATCGATTTCTAATTCATTTAAACAATCAATCATTTCCAAATCATTATAATTTAAAAATATATTACAATACTTTTTATATTGTTCATGTGTTTCCCTATATTCAATATTATCGATTTCATATATTAAAATTTTTTCATCATTTAAACCTTTATTTTTTTCAAATAATAGTAATAAATTATTTAATATTCGATCTTTTATTTTTAGTTTTTTCCTTTTTTCTATAAAATATTTTTTTATATTGTGTATCGAAACACCAATATACTCAAAAAATGTAAATATTAAAACACATATTAATAATACCATTACGAACATATTCATTTTTCCTATAATTAATTATTTTATATATTATATTAAACAGGATGATAAGAAATATTATTATTAGCACAATATACTATATTTCTTAAAAGTTCCTCACATTCTTTTTCGCCAATATTTTTCAATTTATTATACCAAAATTCTTTCATTTCTTTTCGTGTATATTTTTTTGAATAATTTATATTCCTTTTAGAAGCAGAATTATATTGTTCTTCTATTAAATTATTAAATTTTAATTCACTTACTAGAAGTATTTCAAGATATTTAGTTTTTTTAATCATATGAATAATCCTCAAATTCCTCGATACTTTCATTTTCCTCATCGTCTTCCTCTAAACTATTATTATAATCTTCAATATAATCGTTAAATGCTTGTTTAGCCTTAGGAATTTTATTAATATCCTCGATAGTAAATTTTTCAGGTATTTTATATTCTAGCTTGAAGTCAATAAATAATTGTTCAATAGATTTTAATGTAACCTCTGTTTCATCAATTCCTTCATCTAATTTTAATCTTTTTAATTTAGCTTCATCAAGTACGCTTTGTTTTTCAAGTTCAATCTCGATTTCATGTTTAGGAATATCAACATTTTCTCTTATAATCTCAATAAATTGACCATTATAATGGCCTAAATGATAATTTTTCTTATTTTTAAATAATATTAAATCGTTATTATTAAGATTATCATTAATAGATTTTATTACTTGTGATTTATTTGATTCTTTCATTTTATTATTAAGATAATCCAATGCATGTTGATAGATTTCAGGATAAAGTTTATCATCATCATAAGTATCATAACCATCCCATATTTTATTAGGATTATATCCATAATTATTCCAGAATAATACTTCTTTATGTTCTAATTTCATTGATGGTTCATACTCATCATGATCAAAATTTTTTAATATTAATTGATCTTTAGTAAAATAATTTTTTACAAATTCAATCTTTTCAGTTTTATTACCATTAGCATCTTTCATTTTTTTCTTGATTGTTTGAACCAATATTTGATCTCTTATTTCAGGATCAAAACCCTCAAGGTAGATTTTAACCTTAGTATTAAAATTACTTAGATATTTTAAAACATTATAATTTCCAGTCATGTCAGGATTTTCATCCATTTCCTTATTAGAAATAAGTTTAGATGCATACATATCTTTGCCATTTATAGGATCTTTAATGATTTTAGAATCACCATCACCTTTTCTTGTGCCAATATTAATATAGTATAACATTGAATCTAAATCAGGTTCTAATGGCATTAAATCAGAAACATAATTTGTTATTTCTTCAATACTATAATCATCAATAGTTTTATTGATATTATTATTTTCAACATTAATATATTTATCAATATTATTCTTAAATAATTGAATTGCAGTATTATTTCTTTCTTCTATTAATAATTCCATGTGAGCTTGTTTACCCTTAGCTCTACCATTCTTGTCTTTACCTCTATTCTTATAATCAGTAATTGTACATTTAATCTTACTTTTACTAGCAATCTTTCTTAATGGTATTTTTTTATAAAAAATATCTTCAGCATAATTATGATAATAATCAACAAATTCATCACCTTTACCTTCAAGTATTAATCTCATACCTTTATTAATAAAATCTTCAATATATTCAGGCATTGTTTTACTTTTGATGCTATTACCAGTTAATTTGACTTTTGTTTCCATTAAACCAGTTTTTTTATTCTTTTTCTCATATAATAATGCATAATTAATACGTGAAAGATTCAAACAACTAAGGAATTCACCATCTTCGTCTACCGATATAAAATTAGTTTTACCTTGAGATTCATTAAAAATCTTTATTTCATGATTAAATTTAGCAATAATAGCAGAAACTCCTGTTTTACTACCATATTTCCAAGCTTCCTTAATTGGAATATAATTATCAATAAAAACATTACTTTTATCATTATCGACAATAATATTTGTTGTTTCAGGTATCATAAAGTTAATACCATCAGTAACAGCTAATAATGGTTGACAATTATATGGTTTAAACCAAGATATTGCATGTCTTAAATGTAGTCTGCCCACACATGTTATACGTGCAGCACAAACATTATCTGACCAGTTAAATGATATACCTGAGCCTAATGCACCAAACAAGGAGTTATTTAAAATTTTTATAGGTAATTGTTTAACTTTATAAATATTCCATTCTTCTGGCTTTATAGTTTTATTAACATATTTAATATGTGTTTCAGAATCAATTTCAGCCAATAATATTACTTCTTCTTCATCAAGATCAGTGCCATTAGCTAATTTTTTATAAATATTACGAGTCGTTGTTAAATATATTAATATTTTCTCAATAACACCTGAGATATCAAATACAGGAAAAACGCCTTCTGTTAATTGAATACTTGGATATAGTGAAGCATAGTCAATCTTAATAATATTCTTAGAATATCCCTTTTTATAACATCTTGTTAATCCACCAGAAAAATCTTCTTTTTTAACAATATATGGTATTGCAATTTTATTTTCATAACTCCATGCAGTTAATAATAAATTCCAAACAGCAGCAGTACCCATAACATTTGTTTTCTGAGCTGTTTCAGGTATTGTTTTACAAAGTAGAAATGTAGATTGATTATATAATTCATCTACTTGTTGTGTTTCCCATAAGTCATCTAATAAGTATTGTTTAACAATATCTTTACCTTTAATAAATTTAATTTTATTAGTTGGTAATGCACTAACTTTAAACCAATCAATAAAATTTTCATTATTTGTTAATAATTGTCCTTTAAATTTATTATATTCCTCAGTACTTATTTTAGATTTATTATTTTGAAGCAATAATAATTTATCTCCTAATATTTGATATTCATCAGGAATAATAACATATTCATTGATATTATTGATTAAAAATACCTTATTTTCTTTCCAAAATCTACCAATATTACCATCTTCACCATCAATATATGTACGATTAGGTTTAGCAATATTTTCAAATTTTGCAATATATTTTAATTTAGTGTTCTTAATTTCAGTATTTAATGCAGCAGTTTTTCTTGCACTATGATAAATATCAAATATAGTATATCCCCACATTTCAGTAGCAGTATACTTTTCCGCAGTATTACCAAACTTAACACTTGCATTATTCCTGCGCCAAATAGTTCTATTTTCATTTAAACTAGTTTTAATAGAATTTAAATCAAGTCCTAATATTGCTGCTCTTTCTAAAATAAATGGTACGTCAAAATCTTCTGAATTATAGCCACTTATAATAGCTGGCTTTAATTTATCAATAATCTCAAAAAAATCTTTTATTACTTTTCTTTCTGATTCTTCATCACCAATATTATCAACACTTAATATTGTTTCAAAACCTCTATTATCAGCAATACCAATTGCAAAAATTTGAGAAAAATTGGCTCTAAGTCCAGTTGTCTCTATATCGAAGATTAATCTATGAATATCTTTATATTCATTTAAACCTTTATAAAATCTTGTTTTTTTAGATATTAAAAATTGTTCATTTGTACTAACAGAATAGTATAAATCTCGATGTTCATATTGAACATTACCTCTATTATCTTTTACAGCTTTTCCTTTACGATCTGTTAATTTTTTACCAAGATCTAAGCCGCCATCTTTGAAAAATTCAAATATTGAATCATAAGAAATGGTGCTTTGAACTAAATAATTATATCCATTTTCAAGACGATCTTGATTTCCTGAATTTAATTTGGTGATACTCAGACCATATACTCCCATTTTAGAGCATTGTAATTGTTTATCACCATTATATAAAATAATATTATGCTTCTTTAAATCTTTAATAAAAAGAAATGGGATATATGAAATATCAACTAATTTTTTTGGTTGATTTTTTGGGTGTAAAACGCATTTGGCTATATTGTTCTTTTTACTTGTTTCAAGATTAACAAGATACTTGATATCATCATTTCTACCATCAAGAAATTGTTTAATTTCAGATATAATTTGGTTTTTATTATCAGACATTGTATATGGTTAAAATTTAATATGTAATTGTTGAGTACTTGGGTTTTTAGAAACTGCCATTAATTCATATTTAGATGGTATATTATTAATATAATTATATTCTTTATTTATATACTCTTTTTTTGCATTGTTATATTTTTCATCTAAACCAAAATCAAAATTATTGCTTATAATTATTTTTTTACATGGTTCACAACAACCACAAGGTTCAAATATAATATTATTATTTATATTACTGATTATTTTAGGATTTTCACAAGAAAAAGTTAAATTTCTATAATTTAACGGTAATTCATTTAATATATCATGTTTAAAATTTTTTCTTAATGGAAATTTCAAAGGTATTAAATTATTGGTAATTTCTTGATATGATTTATATATATTTTTTATTTCTTTTAAATATGAAATAGCATCATCATTGCCAACATATGCTATTTGTACTTCATCATAATTTCTATCTATTGAAAATAATATACCTAATAACCATATTGGAACTTGTACAAATGTTAATTCATTAGTACCACTTAAATGAATATTTATTTTAATCGTATATTCAATTGGCTTTATATTATCTTTAAATTCAATATTAAATTGATTCCATAATAAATTTATTTGTTGTTTTTCAATAGATGATTTATCCATATTATTTTCAATTTCAAAATAAAGAGGTTTAACAATATTACCATCCTTTAAATTCTTCCAAATCAAATATGTGGAATCTAATCCTCCTGAAAATAATACAATGACTTTTTTTGACATAATATACTATATATTAGTTATAACTAGCTTTTTTGTTTTTTTGTTAAATGTATATAATTTTTTGTTAAATTCAAATTTATTTAACAACATTATTTTATCGAGGTTGTCTGGAGGAAAAATATTGGAAAAGAATAATGCACAAATTATGCTATTACATATAATTTTTACAGAGTTTCCATGATCTGTATAAGAAATATTCATATCATAATACTTATTAACATCTATTTCTTTATCATATAAATTATTATAAATTTCTATTATTACATCAATACAATATTCATGTAGTTTATCAAAAAAGTCATCTGTCCATATTTCTTCGCTGATAAATAATTCATGTAACAATATGTTCCTGAGTATGTTTTCTTCAACTTCTTTTTCTAAAATTTCTTTCATGATAAATTATTTTTTATGCTTTTCTTTAATTATTTTGATAATATCATTTAAATAATTTTCATTAACATCAGATTTATAATCTTCGTTATCAAAAACTTTTTTCATATTATTTTCTCTAGCCTCTAATCTAGCAAATACATATTCATCTATTGTATTTTTTACAACAAATGGATATATCATAACATGTTCATATTGGCCTATTCTCCATACACGGGACTGTGACTGGTCGTACTCCGCATAACTAAAAGGTAATGTTAATAAACTCATCTTATTAGCAGCATGGAGAGTTATACCATAGTTTCCAGAGCCAAAAGTAGTTAGAAATATTTTTTTATTACTACTCTTATCTTGAAATTCTTTTATTATTTCAGCTCGCTCTTCTATAGATTGATCACCTGTATGTAGCGCAACAATATCTTTATATCTATTTTTTAAGTCTAATAGCGAGGCTTTAAAAACGTCAAAAATAACGATCTTATCCTGATTTTCTAAAACAATGTCAATTAATTCACATATAGCTTTAATTTTAACATTCGATAAAAATTGTCTAAGTCTTAACATCACTGTTAAAGGATTTGTTACTGTTTCATTAAAAAATTCATTTGCAATGCCTTCTTCAAGTTCATTATATATTTTTTGATCTTTATCATCTAATTCTAATAAAATTTTTTGTATCTGTTTTTCCGGCATTTGAACAACATTTTCGAGTTTTTTTCTAAAACAATATGGTTCAATTTTATAATACAATTCTTCATATTTAACTTCTTCGGGATTTATTACATAGCCATATCCACCTATATTGTATTGTAAACCACAGTAATGACTAAAGAAATATGATTTATTTGGGAAGTCTAATGGAGATATTAAATTTAATACTGTATATAAGTTACTTATTTCATTTGTTACTGGAGTACCGCTAAGAAAATAAAAATGTCTTTCTTTATTAAAAAATAAATCATCATTAAAAACTTTTTTAAAATTTTTATATGTATTATTTTTTGTATGCTGAAGTTTTTGACATTCATCTAATACTAAAGCATTTATGTTTCTTATGCCTAATTTTTCCCATTTCATATATGTTTTTTCTTTATTTGAAATGTTGAAAAATTCGTAATTTATTATTATATATTTGGCTTGTTCGATAGTATATTGATTATTTTTCCATCCAACAATATGTGCAGTACTATTTGTGAACTTCTGAATTTCCTGTAAATAGTTAAATTTCAATGAGTTAGGTGTAAGTACGATAACCTTCTCATATTGGTTCATTTCACATAATGTAATTGACACGAGGCTTTTTCCCGTCCCCATAGAGAGTGCATATAGTACATTATTTACTTTTTGTCCGAACATCACCGCTGAAATCTGGTGTGCATAAAGCTTTGTACCTTCCTTTAAATTTTTATGAACAATCTCACTATATTTCTCATAATTAACATCCAAATCAGCTTTAAATTCAAGCCATTCTTTCTTATTTCTTTCAAGTTCTTCAATTTTACGTTGTTTTTCTTGTTCTTCGACTAATATTTTATTAACATTATCCTTAAATATTTCTTTAGCGTTTTCACCAATAAATTCAAATTTGATTTTATTTGAACCTTTATATATAAGTATAAGATTATATAAAGTATAAGTTTTTAAAATCCAAATATTATTTTTAAATTCTCTTTCTTCACGAGAAAAACTCTTAATTCTCTCAATTAACTGCGTATTATATAAAAATGTAATACCATATTTCTGAGCACGTCCTAGCTTTTGACAATTTACAATAAATTTATCCATAGTAAAAATAAAATACAAATTTATAACATTTTTTTTTAAAAACAAACAAAAATTAAATTGTATCCATGTATTTATATAAAATATTTACAATAATGAAAAAATGGACATATTTGGCATGTAAGAAAGAAGCTTTAAAATTTAAGACGAGATCAGAATTTAATCTAAATTCAGGAAGTGCATATAATGCAGCTAAAAGAAATAAATGGTTTAATGAAATTTGTTCACACATGATATCAACAAAAAAACCTATGAAATATTGGACATTTGAAAAATGCAAGGAAGAAGCATTAAAATATTCAACAAAAAAAGATTTCCGGCAATATTCTAGTAGTGCATATCAAATATCTAAAAGACAAAAATATATAAAAATTATTTGTCAGCATATGATTCCATTAGGTAATATTAAAGAAAAAATTGTTTATATATATGAATTTGCTGATAATCATGCATATGTTGGAATTACATGTAATTCAAATAAAAGACATTCGGAACATATCACCGATAGTAAAAGTCCTGTTTATAAACATATAAATAAAACAAACTTAATTCCAATTAAAAAAATATTATCTAATGGCTATATTAATTATATAGAAGCACAAAAATTAGAATCATTTTATGTTAGTAAATATAAAAATGATAAATGGATAATTCTAAATAAAAAAAAGACGGGAGCATTAGGTGGTAATAAAGTATATTGGACATTTGAAAGATGTCAAGAAGAAACCTTAAAATATACTAAAAAAAGTGAATTTAGATTTAATTGTCCAAGTGCTTATAATGTTATATTAAAAAATAATTGGTTAAATGAATTATGCTCGCATATGATTAGTCTACAAAAACCAACTGGATATTGGAGTTTTGAAAGATGTCAAGAAGAAGCATTAAAATATAATACTAAAAAAGATTTTAATAAAAATTCATGCAGTGCATATGGTGCTGCAAGTAAAAATAAATGGATTAGAATTATTTGTTCACATATGCATCGGCCTTAAATAACATCCGTTTTTGTTAACGTATCACTTACTACAACAATTATTTTATCATCAACAGGTAATTTTAATTTTCCAGTAGGGCAAGCACCTCCGAGAAAATCAATTACAAATTCAGCCTCGTAATCGCCTACTTTATTAGTATCTTTAGTTCTAAACTGGTAATATATATTATATTTTTTAAATTCCGTAAAGCTTTTATTAGGTGTCTCAATATTTAATTTTGCTGGTACATTAGCAATTTTATATATTCCTGTTTCACTATTAATCATAGAAAAAGTGATTGCACAATTTTCTAACATATCATCAGTAATATTATATCGATTTAAAATATTATCAGATAATTCAAATATTAATAATGGTAAAGAGCTATTTTTTTTAATAAAGAATGTCATAATATATTATATTAAATTTGTTATCCTGTTATTGTTGATTTTGTTGTCCAAACACCCGATATTCTTCTTTGAATTAATAAATTACTTCCACTTACATCGAATCTCCAGCTATTATCAGTATTTTTATCGCCAAGATAAATAAAATTATCTATGCCATTAACAATTTCAAGAGTACCATTTATTTTTAATCTATTATTATCAAATTCACCATAGAATAATGGAGTACAAGTATTTGAATTACTTATAATTAATTTATTAGACCCTGTTTCGAAATATCCTGCTCTATATCCAAGCATAACATTTGATGATCCCACATTACAATAGCCAGCAGCACACCCAATCATAACATTTGATGATCCATTATTAAAATATCCAGCACAAGAGCCAACGCCAATGTTATCAATGCCAGTAATATTGCTAAAAAATGATTGTACTCCCATACCTATATTACCGCATCCTGTTGTATTAGAATTAAGTGCATATAATCCATGTGCAATATTACTATTACCAATATTATTTTCAAGCGCAAAATTTCCAATACTAATATTAGATCCACCACAAGTATTTAAATGTAATGAAAAAACTCCAACACCAATATTATTATTACCACATGTATTATTATATAATGCTTGATAACCCACTGAAACATTATTAGAACCACAAGTATTGTTACGTAATGCTTGTGTACCATTAGCAACATTATTATTACCTATATCATTTTGAGTTAATGCTTGAAAACCATTAGCAACATTATTACAACCATTAGTGGTGATATTACTACCAGCACAAACGCCATAAAATGTATTACAATTAATAGTAGATGCACTTAAAACAGTTCCACATCCAATAATAGTTGAGCCATTTAATAAATTAGACCAGCCTAAATTTATTTGCGGTACTATTTTAACTTTTTTATCAGCATTATTCCATACTAATATATTATCAGATGCTATTCCACATTGTGGTGTACAAGCAATAGCAAGATTTCCAGTTATTAAATGGCAACCATAATTATATGAAGATAAACTATTTAAACAAAAATTATTTAATGATAATGCTGTAATATGAGATCCTTGTGCAGCAGGAGTGTTATCAAATAAACAAACATTACTTGAGTTTAATATTGCTCTATTATTAGAATAACAAATAATACTATCATTAGAATTTATAATAGCACCTCTACTAATACATCCTATAGTATTACAACATCCATTTAATATTGTTCTATAATTATGATTTAAATCAGGTGTACCATTATGAGTTAATGAATTATTAAAACCAAATACAAAATCATAATTTGAGGAAGTTGTTGACAAATTACAAATTTGATTTGAAGATCCAATATTTAAGCTATAATTTGTTTTATCGCTAACAAGACCATCACCAATACTTAAATTAAGATTAGCACAAGTAGAATTTAATGATCCAGCACCACCAACAAGTATTGAACAATTAGTATGTGATTGATAAGTATTACCAATTGTCATTGTTGTACCGCTACAGACATAATTAAATTTAGTATCTGCACCAAAAGTATTATTTTTATTAAATTGTATATTATTATTAATACCAGCAGGAAATCCTCCGCCACCACCAACACTATTAACATTTAATCTTTTTACTTTTCTATCTGTTGGGTTCCATGATAATAAGTAATCATTAGATGTACTACCTGATAATGGAGTGCAAATTAAAGCAAGATTTCCAGTAAATAAATGACAAGAATAATTAGTTAATGCTGGTAATGAATTACTATTAAAACAAACTGTTGATGCAAATGTAGAATAATTATAGCATCCACTACTTCCTGTTATATTATTACAAACACTACTTATTAAACTAATATTATTACCACAAGTAATGTTATTCTTTACACCAAATATTGTTATAGCATTAGATGGCGCATTAATTACATTACAAACCCCAAAAACAGTATTACACGCAGTAAGTCCACAAATATTATTTGTTTCACCAAATATAAAATTATCTCTAGCAGTACCAACACTATTATTTATTAATGAATTTCCACATCCAACAACATTATATAATATTTGTCTACAAATAATATTATTAGCACCTATTGATATTCCATATGATGCATTATTTAAACTTCCTGTCCCATTAAATACATTATTGCAACTATTAAGACTATTACTTGGCGTACCAAGAAACATATTACTATTACCACTAAAACTAAATGGTGCTGTTACATTAGTAATATTAGAATTACCACAAATTGTTGCACATCCAATACCTAAATTATTATTACCATGTATGCTAGATTTATTTATGATATTATTAGTTCCAATACTTGATGTAGCTCCATTAGCTATTGTTAATGTGCAACCAGTACTATCATATTTAAAATTGGAATTTGCACCAAATACACCATTATTATTATACTGTATTTGTTGATTAGAGCCAGCAACATTTGCTGTAACTGTTGCACCAGAAATATATATGTTTCCAGGATCATTAATAATCTTTATTAATTGAGAATTTGATGAAGATATTGACTTAAATGTTAGTGTTGTACCTGATTTAACTGAAAATACTCCTGCTCCTAGCACAGATCCTCTATTTCCACCATTAGTTATATCGCCAGAACCGGCACCAACCGTTGCACCAGAAATAATAATACTATTTCCATTAGTTATTAATTTAGTACTACCACTTGCAACAAGTGTTCTAAAATTTAATTTTACACCATTTGTTACATTTGAAAATACTTGATTACCATTTCCAAGATTAGCACCACTAATACCTGTTTGGGTTAGATCTATATTTGAACGAGTCTTCATCGGATAAACTATTTAATTTTTATATAAATAGTTTAAATATTTATTGATATGATATAATTAATAAATTATATAATATTAACAGTAATATCTTTTAAATCAAATGTAGAATATATGAAAATTTGTTTATATTGGTTCAAACCACTGTGATTATATGACCAATCAAAATTTAAACTACGATCTTCGCCATAAAATGTAACAATACTTGGAATTATATCTAAATCATGATTTAATAAAGTTCCATTTTTACTTAAATCTGTTCTTAATGTATGAACTATTGATTTCCAAGTACCAAATCCTTTATTATCTGTTGTTAATACATAACCATTATTTTGACTACCATCAACTAGTCTAAATCCAGTTGTTTTTCCTGTTGTAAATATATCCAATAATGCCTGTGGACTTTTATTATTAATACCTAATTTAATACTATTATTAATATTAAATGATTTAGAATCTTCTGATAATCTTAATGTAGTATTTAATATTTGTTCAGTATTTTTAGTATATTTATTAAAAATATTTTTTGTATTACCAGTATAATTATTAAATAATATTGTTTTAACATAACCGAAATCATTTGATACATCTAACTTACCAAGAATATTAATATTACCATATATGTTTGTAGTACCAGATAAATTTAAAATATCATTATTCTCTTGCTTAAACCAAGTATTATTTAAACTTTCAACTATTTTCATTTTATGCTAAATTTTTATATAAATACTAAAATCAATTATTGCTTATCAATAGAAGCAATAATTTCATTTATATCAAAAATATTTATACTTTCGTACGGAAATTGAAAAGGCATATTGCCTGTAAAATCAAATTGCTCAAGAAATGAAGCAGCTTCATAATTATATATTTCTTTTGATTTGGGTAAAATATTATCATGTATATCATAACCAAAAACTTTTGGAGAAGATGATATCCAACAAACAGTAGATTTTTTATTTAATGCAGCAAATGCATGATTCAAGAATGAATCAATAAGAAGAGATTTATTAATAAAAGGTATTACATGAAATAATTCTAATATTGGTAAACTTAACCATTCAGTATTTTCTAATTTAGGTTGATTTTCATGTCTTAAATGCAAAACTCTATAACCCTTATTATGATAATAATTAGCTATTTGCTGCGCTTGCTGAATTGGGATGTCTCTTGCCCAAGATTTTTTTGATATTTGATTTTGTGCTCCGCCATTTGATTGAACCATGAACAATTTTTGACTATTTGGTTTAAGCTTATCAATAACCATTTCAGTCATTCTTGGATTTAATATTAATTCAGGGTATATATTATCATTTTTTATATCATACAAATCACACCAAGTTTTAGTTAAATGTTTTTGTCTTAATAAATATGATTCTGCCTGATATGGCTCTAATATAAACATTTTAACATCTTTATCTTTAATAAATTCGTCGAAAAAATACGGAGTTTGTCCATACAAAAATGTCCTATAAATATTTTTATTATATATAAAAGGTGCATCATAACCTGAAACAACAATAATTTTTCTATCTTTTTCATTATTATTATCGAAATGATTCCTCATAGCCCTTATTACAGATGTGCTTAAAATAGATTTACCACAACCTCCTGATACGCTTATAATTGCATATTTTTCGCCCATATCATTTATAAAATTTTATAATTTATTATAAATAGTATAAAAATCTATAAAAACAATATTATTATAAAAAATTTATAGTAACTTATTTATTTAGTATTTATAATAAAAATATTAAAATAATACTATATTAATATGACAATTTTCACCACTAAAATCTCACTAAAAAATGATAAATATTATCAATTAACAGGTGATACATTATCATTATCAGGCACAACATTTATAGGAAAAGCACAATATATTAAAGATGCTAGTTCAACATATAATAATAGATCTTTAATTGATAAAGGGTATTTAGATTATAGATTTTTACATCTTACTGGAAGTTCAAGCACATTGGTTAGTGGTGCCACAAATGGTTTAACATTATTGAATAAAACAGTATTATTAGGTGGATCATTAAATAATAATACTGATATTGATACAAATAGTAATACTTTTAGATTAGGTGAATTATCTACTTTTGGGCCATTATTATCTATTGATCCATCAAATTTCAGCTTAACAAATTTTTATAATGGAACAGATTCTTCAACAATAGAGACGAATAATTCGTCATTATATTTAACCACATCTCAGACAGGAAAAACTGCTACATATATTTTAAATCAAAATGGCTTAGAAGCAGCAAATAATTATTTTTCAGGTAATACAAATAATCCTCGTTGGATAGCAGATAAGGAATATATTGATACACATAGTATTAATGGTATTATTTTTAATAATGGCATAATAAAAAATAATAATATTATTAGTTTAGGTGGTTCACTAACAGGTAATACACATATTAATCTTAATAATAATAGCATAATATTTAATAACGGTAGAGTTATTTCTAGCGGTAACACAAGTCAAGGCTTTGATAGTTATAATAGTTATAAAATAAGTGGCGTTACCGTATTTGATGTTAATAGAAATAACTTTTCTAATCTTAAAATAGGTCAAAATACATTAAAAAATAATACTACTGGCTGTCATAATATTGGGTTAGGTTTTTGTTTTCCAATTGCGGGATTTTCAACATTAGGATGTAATACAATAGGATGTGAAAATATTGCTATTGGTTATTCTACGTTAGGTATGAATACCTCAGGATGTAATAATATTGCAAGCGGTTATTTAACATTATTTAATAACACTACTGGCTGCAATAATATTGCAAATGGCTACTCAGCATTAGGTAATAACACAATAGGAAATAATAATGTTAGTATTGGGTATAATTCAGGGGTAAATAACATATCTGGTTCATCAAATATTTTTATAGGCTCATATGCTGGATATTATGAAACAGGAAATAATACATTATATATTGATAATATTGATAGAACAAGTTTAGCATTAGGAAAAACAAATTCACTATTATATGGAATAGCAAATATATTACCAAGTGCTCAAACATTAACAACAAACAGTAAATTTACTGCAACATATGGTATAAATATTCCAACAGGTAATACATATACTATTGGTAATAATAATATACAAAATCATTATAAACATACCACTATTACCGGTGGAGTAACATTAACGGGGAATGAATATGTTATTTATGGTAATAATTCAGCATTAGCATATACAATAAATTTACCATTAAATCCTATTGATGAGACAGCATTTAAAATTAAAGATATTGGAGGTAATGCTCTTGTTAATAATATTACAATTAGTGGTAACACAAGAAATATTGATGGATCAAGTACATCATTAATAAATACAAATTATGGTGCTGTCGAACTAATATTTAATAAAACAACAAATAAGTGGTATACATTAAGTTCAATAAACTAATATATAATGGGTTTCGAAAGTAAAATTTTATTAGATAATACCAAAGTTCATCAATTTTCAGGTAATACATTAACATTATCGGGTAATACGTTTGTGCATAATTTACAATATTTAACTGATAATAGTTCAAATTATAATAAATTATCAGTTCCTGATGTTAATTTTATTACTGGAAATACTAGTAATCTATTAAATAAAATAAATATTTTAAGCGGTGCAACTGGTTATTTATCTGCTGGTGTTATTGGAAATAATGATCCTATACTAATCAATAATAATGGAACTGCTACAATAAGTTCAGTACAAGCATTATTATATACCACTTCTGGTTATACTGGTTATTTGCATCTATATAATATTAGCGGTAGTACATTTACATTTATTGATGGTAATGAAGAATATGTTGCTATTAAATATAATAATGGCAATCCAATAATGTATAAAGAAACTGTTGGTACTAATATTAATAATAGTAATATTATACCTTTATTTGCTTGTTGGAGACAAGGAACAACTATACATTCATTAAATTTCGACAGACTTGGTTTAGGTTTATCAAATAAACTTCAAGATGCTGAATATCATAAAGCAAAATATGTTAGAAGTAGTGATGGTGGTTTAATTATTACTGAATCATCAAGTCCTGCTAACAGAACCGTTATTGTTAGTAGTTCTTTAGTTTATACTGGTGCTATTGTGCAAACAGTATTAGGATTTAATAGTAGTACAGATATTTTAACTGAATCAACAATAACAAGTGGTATTTGGTCATATAATAATGTATCTGTTTATAATAATACACAATATAATCCACCAACAGGGCCAATCTCATTAACTGGTAATAAATGGGGTGTTAGATGGTTTTATAGAAGTATCGGTGATGTTAAACAAGTATTTTATGTACTAGGAGACTCACAATATAATAATCAAGCAGATGCTGAATTAGCAACTGAAAGAACTGATTTACCAATATTAATTAAGAATCATTGTACACTTGTTGGTAGAGCAATAATTCAGAATACATCAGCAACGGGATTTATGGAATCTGCTTTTATAAGAACATTTGCTACATCACAAGTAATAAATCATAACGATACTGGTAATAAACAAGGCGGAAATCAATCAGATCAATTTTATCATTTAACACAAACTAATTATTTAAATCTAACTGGAACTACAAGTAATGTACAAAATCAAATTAATCATATTAGTGGTGTTACTAATACTAAATTAAATACAACATTATTTAATACATATACAGGTAATACTCAGACAGTATTAAACAATAAAATGAATATTGTTACTGGTGCAACACAAAACAATGTAGCAGTATTTAATGGAAGTGGTTCTGTTATTGATTCTGGAATTAACAAAGCATTAATATATGCAGGACTTGTGATGTAATAATATAAAATTTTATAAAAACTATTTATAGAAAATTAAGATAATATAATAAATTTTTCATGGATATTCAAATTGGTCAATACAAGCAAACAGGTTATGTTTTTAATAGTAATTCAAGAATAATAAATGTTTTTGGATTTCCATTTCTTTTTGATCAATCAGTATTAAAATTAGTTGCTAATCAAACAGGTTTAAATAATAATAATATTGGTTACGTTATTGGTGCTCCTACATTATGGAATGCTACAATTACAGGATCTACACCAACAACAACTTTAACTGCTGGAAATCCAACTGCTGGTGGATCTGTTACAACAGGTAAACACTTATATGCAACTACTTATCTATATAGCACTGGCGACGAAACACTAGCAAGTAGACCATCAAATCTTATTAATATTACAGGTGCAAGTAAAACAGTATTATTAAGTAATATACCAACAGGTAATACACAAGTAATTGCTCGTAACATTTATAGAACTCCTGCTTTTACTGGAACTACAAGTAATAATTATTTATTATTAACAACAATTAATAATATTACAGGAACTACATTTAGTGACACTATTGCTGATGCAAGCTTAACCACAAGTATACCAACAACAACAAATGTTTATGATATAAAATATTTTAATACATTACCCACACTTAATGCTAATGATAAAATATTTATAAGGGTTGAAATTCCTGATGAAACAATTGATTATGGTCTTAACGCTGATAAAATTATTAATCAAAATCCTGAATGGAGTCACTACATAGATCAAAATGAACCTATAGACTACACAAATCAAGCATCAGGCACAACAAGGGATGTATTATATACTGCTGGATTTACAAATTGGTTTGCTGGACTTGTTAGTAGTGCTGGAGCATCAACAAGTATGATTGTTACATTACAAGTACCATTAAAAAGCACATGTGTGGATTCTGATGACGTGAATTGGAAAGACATAACCTTTGATCTTACTGGACAATCACCAATAACTATTGGAAATGGAACAGCTCAGTCATATTATTGGATATGGAATTCGTTTCCTATTGAACGTCTAATGATAAAAGTAGTATGGAGTGGAGCTGCCTCAAATACATTAACATTTAGTTATAAATTAACTAATTAAAATAACATCGTCCGTATCAACAATATCATAATATATATTTAAATATATTATATTTATAAAGTTACCTTTATTGGGTTCACTGCAAAACCCTCTATCCCATCAACGAATGCTTTTGGAACTGCTTTTCTTAAAATATTATAACTTCCATTTACATCAGAGTTTATTATAATATTATTGTTATTTATTTTATATAATCCCCTTTTTATTCTTTCCCCACTAAATTCAACTTTATTAGTGCTTTCTTTACCATTATAAACAGGTATTTTATCTAAATTAATAAACGATGATTTACTTGTATAAGATTCTTCTTGGAATAAAACCTTAATTCCTTTACATAAGGCTTTATATTGTATCATTTTTATTAATCTATTAAAAGGAATATTAACAAATTTTTGATTATTTTTCTTTCCCATATTACATTCCAATTTCCAATATGGATTATGACCGATAATAATTGTATTAATATTATTAAGAATACAGTTATCAATTAATAATTTAGATGACTTGTGAAAATAATCATTAATTTTATTTATTCTTTTATAATTTAATCTTTTTAATCGTTTAGAACTAAATAATTTATTATCTTTTATTAACTGAGATTTTAAATTAGCTTGTTTTTTATTATAATATTGATTTAGTGCTTTTATTGGTCTACCATTAATGATTAAAGGTATTATGCCTTTATCATTTGAAGTTATAGTCATCAAGTTATTTACACCAAGATCAATAGAATAATATCTATTATTGTCTTCCTTTAAGAAAATGTTCTCTTTTTCATACATTATATTTATTTTAAATTTATTATAATATGGTATTAAATATGCTTCAATAATTCTATTTTCTTTATGTTGAAAATTAATTTTCATTTTTAAACCAGATAATCCTATTTTACCTGTTATATTTAAATTTTTTCTTAATACTGCATAATCAGTAAATATTGCAGTAAAATATTTTTGTTCTTTTTTAAGATATTTAGGCAAATTAGGTCTTCCTGTATATTTAAATGGTGATTTTTTATAATCTTTAATAGTTACAAAAAATCCATTCCAATTAGCATCAAGTGTTCTAATTACTCCTCTGGCAACTCTACATGGTAAACACTTGTATTCATCTAGATCTTTACATATTGTAAATAAGGTATATTTAGACAAATAATTTTTATTATTAATAAATTCTTGTCTAATAATATAATTAACTTTATTATATAAATTTCTTGTTTTATTAGTTATTTCTAATAACTCAGGTGTTGCATTTACAATATGTGATTCAATATAATTCAATTTTTATATATTGTGTTATAATATCTACTCAAACATAAATACTAGAAATTTATAAAAATATAAAAAAATAATTATTAACATTAACTATTTATAATAGAAAATATATAATATAAATGATAATTCAAACAACCCCTACGCCTCCCGAAAATATTACATTTGCTGATTCTCCAGGAACAGATGCTTTTGGGCGTGTTAGAGTTTCAAATCCAACAACATTAATAGATACAGTATTCCAATATGGCTTAAATCCATTATATTGGCAGAGTTCAACATCTATTGGCGGTAGTATTACACATTCACCAAATGATAGTGGTGTTATATTATCAGGGACTACAGCATCTGGTTCAACAGCTATTCGTCAAACATTTGAATATTATAGATATCAACCTGGAAGATCACAACAAGTATTAATGACAGGTGTAATGGGTGCTAAAAAAACTAATGTTAGACAAAGATTAGGACTATTTGATGCTAATAATGGATTATTTTTTGAACAAGATGGTACTAATCTAAAAGTCGTTCGTAGAACTAAAACAAGCGGTGCAGTAGCTGATAATCCAATAAATCAATCAGTATGGAATATAGATAGACTTGATGGTACTGGTAAATCAGGTATTTTATTAGATATGTCCAAAACACAAATATTTGTTATTGATTTCGAATGGCTTGGCGTTGGTAGAGTTAGATTTGGTTTTAATATAAACGGTATAACTTATTATTGTCATCAAATGTTTAATGCCAATAATCTTACTACTGTTTATATGCAAACAGCTAATTTGCCATTACGCTATGAGTTACAAAACACTGCTGTAACAGTTACACCAACCAGAATGTTACAATTATGTTCTGTTGTTACTTCTGAAGGTGGTAATAAAGACGAATATGGACTAGTACATACAGCAAATAATGCAACAACATCAATTTCAGTTACAACAAGAAGAGCAATATTGAGTATTAGACCTAAAGCAACATTTAATAGCATTGTTAACAGAGGTTTAATTAGACCTGAATCATATAACATATTTCCTGATGCAACTATTTTTTATGAAATTGTTTATAATGGAGCATTAGGGGGAACACCAGTTTGGAATTCAGTAGGAGCGAACTCTATTGTAGAATTTGATGTTGCTGGAACAACAGTTACTGGTGGTGAAATTATTTATTCTGGTTATATACCTGCAATAGGTGGTTTTAGAGATTCATTTACAAATACTGTTAGTAATAGAAAACCTTTATCATTAGATATTAATGGAGCTAACCCAACAATATTAAGTATTGTTATAACAGCTACTGGTGGAGCTGCTAATACTTTCGGATCATTTAGTTTTAGAGAATTATATTAATATAATATGTCAAAAATATTTGAAACTAATTTCGAGCAGGGAAGTTTAATTGAGAAGGTTTCTGGTAAACCACTAACTACTTTTTGGACACCAACAATTAAACAAACTGAAAAAGGGTTAAGTTCTGCTAGTGGTGGCTATGCAACAGGTATAAATTTAGGAACAAATAATTTTAGTTATATTGTTACTATTAAACCAAAAAATATAATAAACAACACTTATGTTTTACTTGATAATTTTGATAATGCTTCTCATGGGTTACTTATAGGATTTTATAACATCGGTAATACGTCTTATTTATTCTATCAATATGGAGGAGGTGGTTCATATACTTTTACTATTCCGGGATATAATATGATGAATAAATGGACATTCTTAAAAATAACTAGAATAAACAATTTTATTAAGTTTGATATTAATAACGGTAAAATAGTATCAACAAGTAATCAAGCAGCATATTTTGCAGGACAAACAAATAGTTTTATTTTAGGTGGACAAAATGTATCTTCTGCTTTTAGGTTTTATGGTTTTTGTAATAAAGCTATATTATATAATCATATACTTTCACAAAAAGAGATTAATGATAAGTATATTCAGTTTCTCAATTCTAAACCAACAGCCAAACCAGTTATATTTAATCCAAACTTATCTATTTTAAAACCAAATGAAGTAAAAGATAATGGATTAATTGCAGCATATAATTTTAATCCTGTTGGTAATAAAATAGTTAATATTGCATATGATAATCCAGCCAATGGAAATAATGCAAGACAATATGATGGAACAATAGTAAAAAAATGTCTTATTACTAATAATGGACTTAAAATTGGTGGTCAAGTAACATACGCAAATAGGCTAAATTTAGGATCTGCTAATTTTACTATATGTACAATTTTAAAAATAGATTCAGGATATAGGTTTGATATGGGTTCAAATGCAACCGTAGAAAGTTTTCTAATGTATTTTGATTATACAAGAATTAATAATGATGCTGGTACTAATTTATTTAGCGGTTCAGCTTTACCTACGAATTCAACAGTAACAGTTGTTTTTACTAGAGTTGGAAATGTATTTAATCAATACATAAATGGTATTTTACAGGTAGGAACAGTAAATAGTTTAGCTGGTGGTAATATATCATTTACAAACATGCTGTTAAATAATAATAATATTTTATGTGCTACTTTTATTGATTTAAAAATTTATAATAAAGTCTTATCAGATCAACAAATTAAAAATTATCATAATCAATGGGCTTCGAAAGAAGTATTATATGAAGACTTTTCACAATATACAGTAAATAGTTTTATTTAACATGAAAAATAATATAAAGAAAACAATATGTCTGGAATAGGAAATTGGTTTAAAAAATCAGGTACTTGGTCTATTACTGAACAAACAATAAATAATAATATTCAAATTATATTAGGCCAAAAATATTTAAAATGTACATCGTCAGGAATAATATATATGTTACAAAAAAATGTATTGGGAACATTTTTTTTTAATAATGTATTACTATTAAATAATAATGATAGAATAATATTTAATACAAATAGACCAGAATTGAATAAACAAAATGGATATGCTATTGAACGTCTCAACAATACTACTGCTAGATTAGTAAAACTAATTAATGGTGTATCAACCAGCTTAATATTAAATAATACTTTAGATTTAAATAATAAATTATATGACTTTCAAATTCAGAGAACAACAAATGTGTTAAATAATACATTTATTGTTTATTATAGACAAAGTGGTAGTATTAAATGGATATCATTAAACACTAATATTATAGATAATTCATTTACTACAAGTAATTATTTAAGTCTACAATTTGGAGCTAATAGTTATATAAGTGGAATAAGAATTCTGCAAGGCGTTACTTTTTAATACAAAAATAAAATATAATATTATGATACAATCAATAAATGATATTCAAACAGGTGATAATTTTTTAACAACTTCTTATGATGATTTTGTTAGCAAATCTATAGTTAAAGTAATGAAAAAATATGCAAAGCAGCATAATATAAAATCAGAAATTGTATTATCTCATGCTGCTGAACTCATATGGATAGCAAATGAATTATATGTATATGGTTCTATAGATAGTGGGTATAAACCTTGGCTATTTAGAAGACATTATAAACTTGATGATCCTAATGAGGGATGTGTCATTATGCGTAGAAAAATACCATTAACTGATGATGAAAAAAATAAAATCACTAATTATTGTCAGTATTTAGTAGGTGTAAGTTTCATGTATCAATATTTTAATTTAATTAAATGGTTAGTATTAGTATATTTACATATAAATCTATTTAAATTATCATATAAAATAAGTAAATTATTAAATATAATATATAAAATAACTTATTGTTATCAATCAACATTTATGTGCCGCAAAAATCTTAATCCAGAATATTATGGTAACTATGAAGACTATATGGTCGATTTTTTTATGCTTATAAATGATGATAAGTATGAAATTATATATAAAAACATTAAAACAAATTAATTATAATAATTTTTATATTAAATAAAGTATTATACTATTATGGACAACAGTACAATAATAAAAGTAGTCAAAGCAAATAATCTTGAGCCAGCATCAATTAAAGCAGTTATAATTGTTGAAAGCGGTGGAAATGGATTTATATCGGATAATAAGCCAAAAATATTATTTGAAGGACATATATTTTGGAGTCAATTATTAAAAATTGGTCTTGATCCTAACAAGTTTGTTAAAGGAAATGAAAATATCGTCTATTCTAAATGGACTAAAATATATTATTCTGAAGATCAATATCTAAGATTAGAAAAAGCAAAAAAAATAAATAATGATGCTGCTTTAAAGTCAACAAGTTGGGGATTATTTCAAATTATGGGATTCAATCATCTTTCATGCGGATATAATAATGTAACCGATTATGTTAATGACATGTATATTGATGAACAACATCAACTTCAAGCCTTTATAAATTTTATTAAGAATGATAGTAATGGTAATAAATATAAAGCTTTAAAAGCTAAAGATTGGGCTACTTTTGCTAAGTTATACAATGGATCAGGTTATGCTAGTAATCAGTATGATATTAAACTTAAAAAAAATTATGATGAGAATATTGAATTAAATAAATAAGATTATTGACCAAAATATTGTACATTATATAATTCAAAAAGATCAATATAACCATCAAAATAATTTGATGTTACTATTCCTTCTTGTAAATCATTAACTATAATATTATTGGGGGTATTAATAACTATTTTTTGAAATTTATTTAAACCAATCTTTGATGTCACTATTCCATCTATTGTAATTATTCCACCACTTATTCCAGCTAATGTAACAACACCATTTATTAATTTAATATTAACACTTGAGCTTAGCTTTAATAAATCTTTTGATAAACTAATTGGTTTAATATTTAATATTATTGTTTTAATATTATTAGATCTAAATTTTCTAGTTATTTTACCGCTAATTCCATCAAATTTTAAAATACCATTTGAAAACTTAATATTATTTGTTATTGTTCCTTTACTAAATTTATTTGATTGTACAGAAAAAGAATCATTATATGTTTCATGTAATAAACATGATGAATATGGATTATATAAACTTTCGTAACTCATATTATATATTTTTAACTTACAAATCCAATAACATTCCAGATCACGCCATTAAATAATACTGTTATTGATCCATTGTTGGTATTAATTAATGCAAATGCACCAGTATTAATATTAAAGCCATTACCATTAATAGTTATATTATTAGTTAATGCATTTCCTTTAAGATCGCTAATAGTGTATTCATTTCCAGATAATGGTGTAGCAGGTAAATTAACTGTTGTTGTACCAGAACATCCAATATAATAATTGCCTGAAGTAGCATTATATATTGGGTTTTTAGATATTATAATATTTATGCTTGATCCACCGCCACTAGTTGTACCACTCGATATAATATCAGCTCTATAATTAAATATTACTGCTTCTGTTGGCGATAATGCTTGTAATACTGGCTTTGATAAATGTGTAAATGCTGTTGGTTCAACTAAACTTAAAACACCTGGAGTAATATCACTTAAAAAATAGGTGCTATTAGTTACAAGACCTGTTAATCCGCTAATATATCCTGCGAATGTGATTGTAAAATTATCACCATCAGGTACTTTTGTAACAACACCTAATATTTCACCATCCATTGTTCCATCAGCAATAGCTCTAATAAATGTAGTACCACTAAATGCAACAACATCATTAACACCAAAGCCATGTAATAATTGATTAAAACTTTTACTTATATTTTGAGCAGAAACACTATTATTACTTGAACCAGTAAATGTAGTTGGCGAAAATATAATAATATTATCACCACTTGTTTTAATTTTAGTTCCGCCACTTGGAACTAATGCTCTAAAAAGCATATTCGTATTACCACTAGTAGTTTTATATATTTTACTACCAGTAATAGTATTACCAATAGTCGTACCAGTAACTGTAAATGTCTTACCTGATAATACTAATATTTCATGCTGATGATAATTTAATGTATTTAAAGTATTACCAGTATAAGTATTATATACTAATGTACTAAGCTTATTAAATAATGCTGATGCTAATGTACCACTAGTAGGATCAACATTCAATTTATTACCAGTCCATGTCATACTATTACCAGCAATATTAGCACCGTCAAATATTATAGTATTAGCACTTATAATAATACCAACTCCTGGAATATATGTATTAACTCTACTAAATAATGTAAATTCAATAGGAGTAGTTCCTATATTAATTGGATTTTCTGTTGTAACAATCCAAATGGTATTAAATAAAGTGTTACCACTTACTACTGGAACTAAAGTACCTGATTTAGTTTGGCCACTAACACTATTATTAAAATCTGAAGATCTAGTAAATGTATGAGCACTTAATACATAATCATAAACTCCATTTTGCTTTTCATTTGTTTGATTATGAACTAATATTCTTGCTTTATTTGGGATAGTAATACCGTCAATAATTCCAGTAAATGTACCACCAGTTAAATCAATATTAATCGTTGTTGCAGCAAGTGCAGCTTTTTTAGGAAAAAGACCTAATGCTACTGCATCGACATATCTTTTATCAACCAATGAACTTGGTAAAAACGTAGGACTATAATTTGCACCATATTGAATACCATATCCATTACCAGTATTATCATTATATATTGCATTATTACTACTTCCAGTTAATGTAATATTAATACCGCCAAAAGGCTGTGTAAATGATGAAAGATCTACACTTATTTTACGATTATTTAAAAGATCGTTACTATTAATACCCTGTCCAGCAGTATATAAACTAGTTTCATTTGATTGATATTGTAAAACAATAGCATCATTATTAGTTAATGTAACTAACATTGGTTTAACTAAACTATTTGAACTTATTGGTTTAGTTTTAGTTAATTTACCAGTTATTGAATCAGATAAATAATATACTGTTCCACCACTTAATGATACACTAGATGAATCCGTTATACCACTAATTGGGGTAATATAACCAGCAAATGTTAATTCAAATGAACTAGTACTTATAACACTATTAATAACACCAAGAGGCTCAATGGTATTACTTTTACTAGATGTAACTTTAACAAACTGATTTAATGATTTATTATAACCTATAACACTACCCACAGCAAATCCATGAAGAGCTTGAGTATATATTTTACTTATTCTTTCAGCATTTAATGTACTAAATTCAACCCAATTATTATTATCATTAAGTGCAGCTACTTTTTGTGAATTATTAAATGTTAACCATGACGAATATGATGGTGATAATTTATATATTTTATTTAATGATACAACATTAACAAGCATTCCATATTTTCTTCTTCCTGATGATAAACCATCAAAATCTAAACCATTAACAGCATTAACCGGAATATTATTTCTATCATTAATTGTATTAACTTCCACATATCCACCAATACCTAAAACGGAAAAATGTGTTCCATACGTATCGCCACTTGAACCGTTTACTACTGGAGAAGCTAATAATGTACCTGTAAAATATGACATTGTATATTATATATTTATATTTAATTATTTATATATTAAGTACTTATAATATTAAAAGTATTACTCATGCTTTGATCTGATTTAGCAATATAATAAGTTTCTGTATATCCATTACTATTAGTAAAAGAAATAGTAAAAAGTGTTCCAGTGCCTAAATTCCCCCAAGCATTATTAGGTAAACCATTAACTGTAAATGCTGGCACACCAAAAAAAGATGGTATAGCATAATAAAAATATTGATTAACAAACGTAATTGGGCTAAATGTTTTAGCTTTACTTGTCGTTAATTCACTTGACGCACTACTATTTAATATTCCTTGAATTGTTATAGCATCAGCACTTGTAAGCGGATTAATATTGCTAAACCAATATCTTTTATGTCTCCACATAATACTAGCAGTAGATACAGCATTTTCAGTTGCAGTACTTGTTTTAAGTGAATATGTTCTACTTTTAGTTAATGTTCCTGAAACTGGATTATAATCACTATTTGTTAATGCATATGCAACACTTCCCGATTGAGTATTACCATTAACAACAGTAACATTTAAGTTATATATACCATTACCATTAGTATCTAACTGTATTTGAGTTATTGGGTTGGTATTACGAACAGCAGTCCAACTTAAACTTCCTATTGTACCATCGCCAAATTGTCTATCTGATCCACCACTTGAAATACTTATAATCGAAGCAGGTGGAATAGCAGGAAAAAAATAACCCTCAAGGAAATCAGTTACAGTATTACCACCAACAAAAACACTTGGGACACCACTTCTAGTCGTATTTCTATTACTATTAAAAACAGTTGTACCACCACCATCATTTGGTCTTAATCTAATTTTAGTACCATCAAGTGTTAAAACATATTTAGATGTTATTGTACCACCAGTTGCATTATTTAATCCACCATCAATTTCAACATCTTTAGATTTTAAAACACCTTTAAAATTAGTAGTACCAGATAAATTAAGCGTATCTCCAGTTAATTGTCTAAATTGATTATCAGCTAATCTTGGCCTTGAAAAGAAATTTGACATAGTACTTACAATAAATTTATTATAAATACTAAAAAAATATCTTTATATTAATAACATAAAAATAAAAAATCCTCAGATAATTATCCAAGGATTTAAAATTAATAAGTATTGATATACCTTTCAACAATGTTTTATTCTCATCACCGCTTAGCATCTTCACGGTCTAAATAAACCATACTTCTTATCATTTTTAACTATTATTTAATAGATTATTAATATTATTTTTATCATTACTATTTAATTCTCCATTATTTAATTTCTTAATAAATTCATCGACATCATTAAATGTAGGCTTAATATTAATATTATGAGTAATTACATTATATGATTTATTATTTACGATAATACTATCAGGTTTTTTAATATCTTCTTCCTCAATAATAGTAACAATATCGGTTTGATTATCAAATTCAGTATTTGGAGTTATACCATCATCAATTTTTTGAGAAATTTCAGCATGTAATTTATTTACTTTTTCGTCTATTGTTTCTAAATCTTTTTCATCATATTTCTTTAATGTGGTTTTCCATGAATTATCAGTAGCCCGTATTTCCATTGTATCATTATTAAATATACAATCTTTTATTTCTTGGCCATCTTTAGCAAATCTAGCTTTAATAATTTTAATATTAGCTAAATCATTTTCTTTTTGCTCAGGAGTTTTAGCTATTGAAATTAATAAATGAGTTTTTTGAACACGTTTAATACTTCCACCAATATGTCCAGCTTCAAGAATTTCAGCAGAAAATGACGCACGCCCCCCCTGGACAGCCGTCCACGATGGTATATCAAGCTCTGCACCCATTGCCATAAATGATTTTATAATTGCCTTTTCTGCTTCATTTGGGTCAGAAGTTTTTTTATGCGATTCAACACAATCGAGATAATCTAAAACTAATAAATCAAATTTAATTCCAAACTTCTTTTGATATCTTTCAATCCATTTTTTTATTTGTGGAATGGTAGTTTCATCTTCAATAAAACGTTTAATTATTAATTGGCCTTGTTTATTTTCTTTAAAATAACTTAATATTCTTTCTTTAATCATTAATCCATTACCTTTAAATAATGATAGTTGTATTTTAGACCAAATAGCAAAATGTTTTCTTCTTATTTGATTAGGAGTATCTTCAAATATTATTTGTAATACATTTCTATTATCATTTACAGCAGTGTTTGCAATTTTAGTAAGTAATGTCGTTTTTCCATATCCCGAAGGACTAAGAACAATTGCTGTTTCACCTTTTCCCAACCCCCCTCCAGTAATATCATCTAAAAATTGTATACCTGTTGGTATTGTTTCACGAAATTCATCTTTAAGTGCATCATCAATATCATCAAGTATTACTATTCCATAATCTTCATCATCACCAATAGTATCAATTTTTCTTACTTTATCATCTACTTCAACAATAAAATTTTTATTCTTTATATCACCGCTTTTTACCTTTGATTGTATAAATTCAGATAATTTTCGATATTCTTGTTGTTTAAAAAATACAAAAGTCTCTCTTTGTACAACATCACCATCATTTAACATATCTTTATTTATAACCCTATTATTCCATAAATTAATTTTATTTATTATTGCTAATAAAACTTCTTCCTCAATTGGGTCATTTGGCGACTTATATTTTTGAATAGCAAGATTTATACTTTGATTTTGAAGATTAGGTACTTTATTTTCATTATCATTAAAATATTGTAACATTATGATGAATAATTTTTTTAATGCAGGATCATCAAAATATTCTACTGATAATAATGGAATCGTCTTTTCAGCAAATTCTGGTTCTACTAATATTTGCCACATTAATTTTAATTGAAATTCTGAACCAAGATAACCGCTTATTGTATTATTACTATTTTCGTTGTCGATATTAGACATTATTTAATATTATATTATTAAAATATTTATTGTAAAAAAATCTTGCCCATTTTCAGAGCAAGATTCAAAAAAATAGAAAAATATGAAAAAACTAAAAATTATCTTAATTTCCTAAGTAAATCATTTCTTTTACTAGGTAATAATTCTCTTATTTGTTGTATTGTCATATTATATGAATTAATTAGATCATAATCTTCCCATATATATCCGACATCACATTTTTTTAAATAGGTAAATATTTGATTGCAAATATCATTTATCATAAAATAAATATCCATTGAATATTTTACTTCTTCATTATAACCTTGAACATAAAATAATCTTTCAACAATAAGATTTTCATTAACAAAAAAACTAAATTTAAATTCAACACCACTAATTGTTTTATTTTCTATAACCTGTTTTTTTATTTGAGGAGTAATATTCATTAATGATTGATAACTTTGAGGGTATGACTCAATCATTTCATTTCGATATTCATACATATCATATACTAATTCTTCACCAACCTCAAATTCAGTATAATACTCTTTTTTCGAGAGACCTCTTTGTAACCTACTAATAATAGATGGTAGAATATTTCTAATATCAACCGGACTCTTAACAGATGGACTAAAAATATCAGCATCAAATCCTCTCTCACAAATTAAATTATTCTCTTGAAATAAAGAGATTTTAAATACGTTTTCTTGCATAAAAATTTATTTTTATTAATTAAATTTCTTATAACAAATATACTATGAATATTCCATTATTGCAAGGAATTTTAAAGACTATGTAATATTATTTTTTACTGCTTTATAATATTCTTTCAATAATTGTTGTTCATAAGCAATAACAGTATAAAAAGGCTCTACATAATTAACAAAATTACCATTATAAACACTTAGGAACTCATCTTCAACCATCATTTTATATAAATTTTTTGAACCTCTATTTTCATCTGACAAAGGACAGTCTAGTTGTTCTAATGCTTCAATTGCTTCATCATTTAAAAATGGCTCATGTAAATTCATTAATTTATGATTTAATATAAGCCTTTCTTTATTATTTAATAAATTTTCTAAACATTTTAATGGCTTCATTTTATTTTTTATTCTGTCTTCATTTATCTCCTTAGCCTTCATACAAATTTCTCTAACTGACATATATTTAAATTCAATGTCTGGAAATAATTTCAATAACGTATCAACTTGTATACCTTCAATGCCTTTTATATTATCCGATTTATCACCACAAATAATCTTTACTGTCAATGCATTTTTATATGTAATACCAAAATGAAAGTAATAATTGGATTTAGTTATGGGTTCTGGAATATTATCAAATAATATTTCAATATTATTTCCATCTAAACTTAATAATTGAGAGTAATCTCTATCGTTTGTATATATTTTTATTGATTCATCATTACAATGTTTTATACAATATGCTGCTATAATATCATCTGCTTCTACCTCATTAGCAGAAATTTGACGAATGAATAAATCTTCTGCATATGATTGTAATCTTGTTTTATTTTTTAATAACGAAAATTCTTTTTCTTGTTCTCTTAATATTTCAGCTTCTGATAATTCAATTTTATTATGCCAATTTTTACTTTTTCGCGTACTTTTATATGCAGGATCGAGTAAATAACGACTTTTTCCACCCTGGTCTCCATCAAATACTAATATTGTTTTATTAATGGCATATTTTCGGATTAATTCTCGAATTTTCATCATTGATGAAAATAAAATTCCGATGTCACCGAATTTGCTAGTGAATACATTCTTTGCTCCAAATTGTGACCGTTTAATTAAAAAATTTGTATCTACTAAAAGAGTTCTTGTTTTCAAAATATATTATTTATTGTTTTTTTATTTTTAGGAAAAAATTCATCTAACCATCCATTTTTTCTTGAATAATTATATGCAGTGGATGATTTTATACTAAATTCTTCTCTATTTTTTGATAAAATTGATTCCTCTTTACAATGTTCATATGTCCAATATCCAACAGGCTTTAATAATTGAGTCATATGAGCACAAATTTCATTATACCATCCATTTTTATTTGCTGCATAACACGCACCAGAGCATTTTTTATTAAATTCATTTCTATTCTTATATTTTAATGCTTCTTCATGACAACGTTCTTTTGTCCAATAATTATATGGCTTCGTAATTCTTGATTTCATATGAGAACATATATCATCCAACCAACCATTAAATGTTGCTACTTTATATGCGCCATACGAACATTCTCTAAAATCCTTTTTATTAGTGTATTTTAATGCTTTCTTTTTTACACTTTCATAATACCATTTCTTTACACATCCATTAATATTTCCGGTTTTTAAAATATTTAATTTTTCATATCCTTCATTAATTCTTTTTTCTAAATAAAATCCTTCTAATATAGAAGCTTCATTACGAGTAGTAATATTACATTCTTCAATTATTAGTTTAATAATAGCTGAATTAAAGTTTTCTATGTTATACTCTCTATTTATAATATTTTTGTTATCGTCTTTACTTATAATAGATGAAAGTTTTATTAAATTTCTAACATCTATATTCTTTTCACATATTTTTCTATATAAAACATCACTAAGTCTAGGGTTAATATGATCATTATGTCTTCTAATTAAATTATCACTTGCACCAGTATATACATATTTATCAAAAATAATATATGAATATATTATCCATTTTTTATATTTATCATTATTATTATCACTTATTTTTAGTGACATATGTTTACAAATATCATCAATCCAATTATTTTCTCTTGCAGCATTATATGCACCTCCCGATTTTCTAGAAAATTCAATTCTACTATTAAATTTTAATGCCTCATTTTTACAATTTTCTAAAGACCATTTATAATTATGTTGTTTTGGTCTCACCATATGTAAACAAATATCATTAACCCAATTATTAACATAAGCTTTTTGAAATGCTGAAGCAGATTTTTTTTGAAATTCATTTTTACTTTTATATTTTAAAGCTTCTTCACTACAACGTTCAAATGTCCAATAATTATCTGGTTTATGTAAGCTAACCATATGGCCACAAATTTCATCTAGCCATTTATTATTATATGATGCATCATATGCTCCATTTGATTTTTTTGAAAACTCTGTAATAGTATTAAATTTTAATGCTTCCTCTTTACAACGTTCAAATGTCCAATACCTAATCGGTTTTCTAATCTCAATCATATGAGAGCAAATATCATTTAACCAGCCCCTTTTATATGAATATCTATATATTTCTGGATCATTTAATAAAAAATCTTTTTTTGCATTATATATTAATGCAAATTCTCTACATTCTTCTTTTGTTCTAATATTCTTCATTATATGAATAAAAATATTGCTTGATTAAATATCATTAATCAAGCAATATCATAATTAAATTATTATTTATTTAAATTCTTCATTAACATCATTAAAACTATTAAAATCAAAATCTATTTTTCCATCTTCCCTAATTTTTTCATATTTAGTTTCAATGTCTTCAATATTTATATCATTACCTAAAACATCTCTGAAATTTTGAATATGTTCTTTTTTATATTTTTCAATATCTTCTTTTTCTGTACCAATAAAACCATGTGGTGTTGATATTATTTCACCCATTAAACTAATGCCACCTAATTCTCCATCGATATGATTTTTCGCTACAGATACCTTCACTTTAATTCCAAAAGCGACTTCACGCCCCTTACTGGTTGCAAGAACCTTAGATGTTCCATGTGATTGAATACCACCATAATGTAAAATATATCTTGATGCAGAATAAACAGCCTCACCTCCAGAGTGCTTGACTACACCCGCCCCAGATTGTGCATCAAACCAAATTTTTTGGACAGCGATGAATGTATTTGTATATTTTTTATTTATTTTTCTCGAATTCGGTATTCTTGTATTAAGTAAATATTTCATACATGAAGCAAGTGCACCAGCATTCCATTGGTTATTATTACTAGTATCTTTTTCTAGAGCATTAACAGTTTTTATTGAGTCAAGTGTACCGATGGAGTCAATTGCGAAAAGCAATTCACAATCAAGCTCACCATTATCTTGTAAATCTAAAAAATAATGTATACATTCAGCCATATCTTCAATTGCTGCTTGTTTCCTATTTTTATCATGTTTTTTACCAAAATTTTCAAGAAGATATTCATTATCTATCATGATATAGAAACCACTTTCCATATCAAAACCCATTTTTTTTAATCTTTCAATACCCAAATTATTTTCAGTATCAATTATTATTGGTAATATACCCATTTTTTGTGCTGAAACAATAGCAAGCTCTAGTCCCGTGCTTTTTCCTGAATTTGTGTAACCCCGTAATAATGAAGTATATCCGACAGGCAAAGAAGAATTCCCTACTGCTGTTTTTAATGCATCTGAAATATGTATCCATCTCATTGGTTTATCTGGAACATCTTCTGCTCCGATTTTCTTCTTAAAATCATTCAATGAAAACTCCTTTTTTGGGGTAGGTTTTCTTATTTTTTCATTTTTTGGTACTTCATTTGTTGCCATAATATTATATATTATTTATTTTACAAAAATTTTATTAATTATTATTTTTTAATACATTAAATAAAAATCTTATTATATATATTGCTATACATAATAAGATTTTATCACTATTATTTATTTTTAGAAAGGTAAATCATCAAAAGCACCAGCATTACCAACACTAGAATTAGTATTAACTGTTGATGTTGGGTTAGATTGTACATTTACTGAAGGTGTTTGTTGTGTAGCACCATTAATTTCCTTAATAACCTTCTCGGCATCTGAAATTGCTGATGATGTAACAGGTGTAGATACTGCACTTTT